>JGI24712J26585_10000616_pt1 | contig 30478 bp, 25 predicted proteins | sample BioPla3DNA2_FD_26585 | JGI IMG/M metagenome (IMG submission 26585)
TTTTATAACTTTACATATCTTGACCGGATAATCGATTCCTATCTTGAAAACGGTATTAAACCCTTTTTGGAACTGGGGTTTATGCCGGAAAAACTGAAAACAGGAGAGCAGTCTGTTTTCTACTGGAAGGGAAATGCCACTCCGCCTGCATCGTATGAGAAATGGGCAGACCTTATCGAAAATACGCTGAATCATCTTATTGACAGATACGGCAGGGAAGAGGTTATCACATGGCCAATTGAAGTATGGAATGAACCTAATATCGGGTTTTGGGCCGGAACAATGGAAGAGTACTTTAAACTGTATGACTACTCTGCAAAAGCTGTGAAAAGGGTTGATCCTGACCTGAAAGTAGGAGGCCCGGCGATATGCGGTGTCGAAACAGAAAAATGGCTGCGTTCATTCTTTGAACACTGTATAAACAACAATTCACCGTTGGATTTTATTACCCGCCACTGTTATACAGTAGATAAACCAATTCGTAAAGGTCATTTTATATATCATGATATACACCATCCCACATACATGATTGAAGAATTGAAAGAAACAAGAAAGATAATGGCGGATTATCCTCAAATTGCAAGCATGCCGCTTCACATAACAGAGTTCAACAGTTCTTATGTTCCTGTTTGCCCGATACACGATACAACTTTCCATGCTGCCTATATTGCACGGATTCTCAGTGAAGCGGGAGAATATGCTGATTCCTATTCCTATTGGACTTTCAGTGATGTATTTGAGGAATTCGATGTTCCAAGATCTGTTTTTCATGGCGGTTTTGGACTCGTTGCGTTTTATTCGATAAAAAAACCGACATTCCATGCGTTTGAATTTTTCTCAAAAGCAGGCAGGGAATTGCTTTACCGCGATGAGAATCTGATTGTCACAAAGGATGACTCAAGATATGTTATTATCGGCTGGAACTGGCATGATAAGAGCGACGGAAAGCCGGGTCAGGACATATCGTACACTCTTTCAATTCCCGCCGTCGGGAAACAAGCCATTCTTATAAAAAAGCAGGTGGGAGGAGATAATGCGAACCCATTACGGACATGGAGCAACCTTGGAAAACCGCGCAGCCTGAACAACGAACAAAAGAAGATATTGTTAAAATCTGCAGAACCTCGTCAAACAGATAAAAAATTATGTGAACAAAATGGCCATTATGAAGTGGCACTTGACCTTCCGGGCAACCATTTATGTATGTTGGAAATTTTGCCTGTGAACGACATAACTGATTCATATGACGGCTTTGAAGCTGACAAAATTTTCGGTTTGGAATAAATATATATTATTCCGGCTGATAATTGAAAGGTAAAGGTGAATTAAAATGATAAAAACTACAGATTTAACTGCTGTCCTTCCGAATGGACAAATGTTTGATTTTTGGGAAATCCCGCAAGAATATGACAGGGAAATACACGTAAACAACAACCATCCGAATGCGTCGGACGGCAATGACGGTACTTTGGACAGGCCGTTTAAAACAATCAATGCCGCGGCGCAGGTTGCGGAACCCGGCACACGAGTACTGATCCATCAGGGAGTATACCGCGAAACGGTTCAGCCTGCAAAAGGCGGGTTGAGTCCTTCAAAGATGATTAGTTATGAAGCTTTTGAAGGCGAAGAAGTTATCATCAAGGCTTCTGTCGAGGTTAAAAACTTTAAGCCGAGCACCGGGTGGAGGCTTACAAGGGGATTTAGGGAAGATTCGTCAAAAACAGCAGGTATTAAAGTTTGGGAAATTGAGTTGGATCCGGAAGATTTTAAAGGTTACAATCCATTTTGCGCCGTAAATATTTTGCATGACAGATTGTTTATTGAATATGACAAGACCGATATGACCACGTACTTAAACAGAAGAGGAATGGTATTTGTCGACGGTGAACCAATGAAGCAGGTCCCGCTGTACTACATGATTAGTGAGACCGAAAATGCATATTGGGTTGAAGCAAACGGACAAAAGGTGCATATTCGTTTGTCAGGTGATGATGACCCTGCTAATCATGTAATTGAACTTACGAACAGAGAACAATGTTTTGCGCCAAAGATCCCGTTTCTGTCATATATTAAGGTAAAAGGCCTGACTCTGGCACATGCGGCTACCGGAGCTCCGGTGCCTCAGAGAGGCTCACTGTCCTGCTACCGGGGACACCACTGGATAATAGAAGACTGTACTATTGACTGGGCTAATGGAACGGGTATAGACTGCGGAAATGAATGCTGGCATCACACAAGGCTTGAAGGTCAAATAATAGGAAATACCATAATTCGGAGAAACACGATTAAAAATGTGGGAGTATGCGGTATTGCGGGAATGTTTGTAAAAAATATGCTTATAGAAGACAATTTAATAGCCGGTACAGGGTGGCAGCGAATGGAGCTTTCCTGGGAAGCCGGCGGGATTAAACTGCATAATTCGGTGAATTCCCTTATACGCCGCAACATTATTAAGGAATGTTACGGATGCGACGCACTGTGGCTGGATGTCGGGAATGAGAACAACCGTATAACTTCCAACCTGTTTATAGATGGTATTAATTCAAGAGAACATATATTTATTGAATGTACCCGCGATGTGGAGAACCTTATTGATAATAATATCATTTGGAATGTTGAGGGAAGGTATGATATAAACAATATAAAAGAAGAGCCCGGATCTTCCGGTTGGTATAAAACGACTGAAGATAGTATAAGGAACGGATACGGAATTTATCTTGAGGGTACGGACAGGCTTAGAATCGTAAACAACCTGATCGGCAAATGCGACAAGGCTGGATTTTTTGCAAAAGTGGTGGCATTTCGTTTGATGATTAAGCGAGGGGGGACATCAAGAGAGAATAAATTCTTTAACAACCTGTTTTATCAATGCGGGGAAGCTGCTGTTATACTCCCGAATGAGCACAATGAACTGGATGGGAATGCATATTCAAAAATGCCGCCGGGATACCTGCGCGTAATGTATCCTGAACCGGAGATGTGCCTGGATTTGGAAACATGGAGAGAATTCTGCGGTTTTGATAAAGCAGGATGTGAATGTGATTTGGAAATAGACATTAACAGTGATGATCTGACAATGGAAGTAATCGTCAGTGGAGAACTTCCCGAGGTGAAGGCGGACGAAAAGGTGTGTACGGACTATTTTGGGGAAAAGACAGAAGATGTCAGGACAGCCGGACCATTTAAAAAACTGATGAGCGTGAAGAAGATGCGGTTTAACATTGATCCGCGAAAAACAGTGAAATAATAACCGTAAACGATTTATAAAATGCGATTTCTAATCCGATAAAAAAAGTGTTTGTCCGGAGATGTAAAATCACTCCGGACAAACACTTTAATTCTGTTTTTTTTTGTTAATCCGTTTTAATTCATAGCTGCTTTCTTAGCTTCAAGCTCAATCGTAAATCTTTCCGTGTCGTATTCAACCAGTCTATCGAACCCGTAACCATTCATCTGTGCGGTCATTTCATCCCACATTGCGTCAAATGCCGCATCATCATTAGCAAAAATCATTCTCCATGTATAGTCATTGAGGGTATCTCCGCACTGGCTGCGAATAACAGAAATATCCGGTGTGTCGCCTGGGATTGATACACTGACATTCGGGCTTACAATCAGAACATTATTCTTTTTCATATACTCAACAGGCTCAGCTGCGCCGAACTTTTCAGCCCATTCTCTCTTCATTTGTGTCATTGTAGCCTGCTTATAAGTGCTCCAATACTGGTTCGAATATGGTTCACCGGTATTTGGATTAATGCTGATGGCATCAACAATCCACTGGTTGATTGCGTTGTTGCCATCCTGATATCCTGCGCCGCCCCATTCTTCAGGAACCGGCAGGTTATCCATAAGCGCGTTATCATTTATCAAAGTGAATTTTCCGTCAGCGCCGACCGTATAGTTAAAGCCTTCGATACCGTTATGCGCGAAGGTTAAGCCTTCAGGACTTGCATACCAATCCAGAAAATCCATAATCCTTTGATATTTCTCGTCGTCTACCATCGAACCAACACCGAATACACGGCCGCTTCCGTAATATGTATCGGAATCAGCATAGTAGAGTTGATCTTTTACCGGAATGAAGATAAATGCTGTGCCTTCTCTCAGCCTGTCCTGTGTATTCCAGAACCCTACCTGCCAACTGTACCACATAAGATATACCTGGCCGGCTGTCATTTTTGCACATGCGGAATCCCAATTCTGAGTACCGGAATCAGGATCTACGAGTCCTCGTCTGTATGCGTTGTTTAAGAATTTCGTGATTTTATANTATGNNGCGTTTTTATCAAGTACTGTTGTAAATGTATTATCGGGCTTTAAGATAAGCGATTCCTTAATCTTTTCGCCGTACCATGTTGTAAGCTGAACAACATTGGCGATACCCATCATACCATCGCCGCCGTCCCAGTCTGGCCATAATGAAAACGGATATGCGGGATCTCCGTCTTTATTTGTAGGATGAGCTTCCTTCATTGCAGCAAGAACATCCAGTAGTTCATCCAGATTGGCAATATCAGGACATCCCAGTTCAGAGTATAGATCCCAGCGCAATAATGGACTTGAATAAACGACATCCTGAGAATATGAAGTTGGGGATGTGTTTGTCATCTGACAGGGAATACCGTAAATTTTACCTGCATCATTATCGGGCAGATTTTTGTTGTATACATCAATCTGCTCTTTGTAATCCATCAGGTTCGGACAATTTTTAATTTCATTCGTGATATCTTTTACAAGACCTGTCTTTACGCAGTCAGCAAAATCAGCGTTTTCGAGGATTACAATGTCACCGAGATTACCTGTGCTTGCACGTGTATGGTAGATTGCTTCACCTGCAACCTGAGGCGCGATAATATTAAGTTCAATATTAAACCTGTCGTTAACCACCTTCCGGAACCAACCAGACTGCATTCCCTGATAATTTGCGGCTACATCATAAATATCAAAAGTCAGTGTTTTGTCATAGGATTTGCCGCCTGAACCGGAAGAATCGGTAGAATCAGAAGGAGTAGTTACTGATGTATCCGGAGTAGAAGTGGCGCCTGAATCGGTGGTGCCTTTACATCCTGTAAACAAAGCTGTCAACAACGCTGCCAGTAATAATAGCGAAACCAATTTTTTTAGTTTCATTTTTAGATTGCCTCCTTTGAATTATATTATTAATAACAATGAATATTGTTCATTGTTATTATCCTTTTACAGCACCTATCATTATTCCCTTTATAAAAAACCTCTGAAAAATAGGATAAACAAGAATGATTGGTGTTACTACGACGATTGTAACTGTCATGCGTATCGAAGTTGCAGTCTGTGCTGTAGCAAGAGTTGCGGCTATAGATGTCGATGATGTAGTGGTGCTGACAAGAGCTTTTAGCGAACTTGCCTGATTTATATACTGATAAAGTGTAAATTGCAGCGTGTGAAGTTTATTGTCCGTTACAAGCAGCAGTGTATCCTGAAATGAGTTCCACTGCTGAACTGCCGAAAATATAGCAATCGTTGCCATAATTGGCTTGATGACCGGAAGCATAATCTGCAAAAAGATCCGGAGAGTTCCGGCACCGTCTATTTGAGCGGCTTGCTGCAATTCTATAGGAACAGATTCTACAAAAGTTTTACAAAGGACAATATAGAAGGGTGATACTGCCAATGGGAAAATATATCCCCAGAAGTTATTTGTCAGACCAAGGTTACGCATCGTTATGTACCATGGAATAATACCCGCGTTAAAATACATTGTAGCCACAACAAAACGGTACCAAAGCTTTCGCTTCCATAGAGTTTCCCTTGTAAACATATATCCTAAAAAAGCCGCGATGATNACNGTAAGAGATGCACCTATCGCNGTACGTGCAATAGAAATCTTAAAGGACTGAAACAGGTTCGGGATCTTTAGAACATTAACATAATTCGAAAAGTGCAGGCCTNTGATCCAGAAGAGCACTTTTCCTCTTTCGCTTAAATCATTAGCACTGAGAGTNTTGATAAAAATGTAATAAAACGGGTAAACGCATACAAAAGCGAAAAAAGTATAAATAANATATGAGAAAATACTCACAAGTTTGTCTTGTATACCCATATCAATATTTCGTTTTTTTATTATGTACCGTTTAGCACTCAATGTATTTAACCCCCTGTCTTTTTCCAGCTGCGGGATATGAAAAAATAAATACGGACAGTAAATGCAAACAATTACAATGGTTTATACAATTATAAGAAACCTTCACCTCTTACCAGTTTAGAAAAAGAATTTGTTAAGCACAGAAGAAGGACACTTACAATACTTTTCAAAATACTGATTGCTACAGAGAGTGAATAACCGCCGCCTCCCATTGCAAGGTTGTATACATATAAATCCAAAACCTGGATATACTCCTTATTGAACGCATTCTGAAAAACAAAAAACTGNTCCATGCCGTTAGACAGGAAATTTGCAAGGTTCAACATNACTAAAACNAAATATGTAGGCATCAAACTGGGAAGAGTAACATGCCATATAATCTGAAGCTTGGACGCACCGTCTATCCTGGCCGCCTCGTTCATCTCTTCATCAATAGCGCTTATGGCCGCAATATACATTATTGCCGCCCAGCCGGCATTTTTCCATGTAAGCCACAGCCACATCCTGAACCAGACATGTTCAGAAGACTGCAAAAACATCTTAGGTGTATCGATAAGCCCCAGACTCATTAATACTGTATTGACAGCACCCGTGCTGTTAAGAATACTGAAAGCAATTGAATATACCAATACCCAACTGATAAAATTCGGAAGCGTTGTTACTGTCTGAACAAATTTCCTATACGGCCTGCTCTTGATTTCATTGAGAAATATGGCGAATACCATTGGAAACCATGAAAACATAAGACTTAATCCGCTAATCGCAAATGTATTTCTAAGAACCTTTAGAAGCTGGTTAACCTTAATGCTGTTATCGACCATTGATATAAACCATTTAAATCCGACAAACTTATCCATGGTTAAAGGAAACGGAGGTTTATAATCAAAAAATGCATATACCCAACCATAGAGGGGATAGTATGAAAAAACGGCGACCAATAGTATAAAAGGTAAAATATACAGAAATTCAAGATATGATTGGGCTTTTTTTCTATCTTTTATTAATTTCATAACAGTGCCTCACTTTACTTAAGCCTGTTTTCTACAAACGGGACATTAATAAAACAATAGATGCCTGTTTCTGTATGATATGTTCCGTTCAAAATCAATTTATATAGTAAAACCTTTTACAATATATAAGAATTATACACATAAATATCTGCAGTTGTCAATTATAATTATATTAATCATTTATAAAATACGAGCAAAACATAAGTATTCTTTGTGTAATATAAATGGAAACTTCAATTAATCACAGGAAAAATTATAAAATTAAATCGTTTTTGTTATATTTTTAAATTCAACCGGTTTATGAAACAACAGTATTGCCGGAGGCAGGTTCTAATTTATATTTTTTTACGGATTCACGGGTAACAAGCCGGCAGGGTATTTCTATAATATCCGGGTTTTTAGAGGGTATATACTTGTTTTCAAGCATTTTTAACATTACCTTTGCGGATTCCTGTCCTATTTCATTTAATTGAATTTCATTTGTTGTTAGGGCAGGTCTGAGGTATTCAGATATTACATTATTGTCATAACCGGCAACCGATATATCTTCTGCTATCTTTATCCCCTTTTCATAGAGATAATCGTATGCGCCTGCCGCCATTATATCATTCATGCAGAAAATTGCGGTAACACCGCTGTTAACTAAATATTCCGCTTCACTATATCCCGATTCTCTCATCCAGTCTCCATATCTTATAAGATCAGGATTAAACAGAATTTTTTCCTCAAACAAAGCCTGCTGGTATCCTAAACTTCGGTTCATTGTATGCAAATTGTCGGCAGTGCCGGCAATCACTCCAATCCTGCGGTGCCCTGCCGAAATCAGATATTTGGTTATATCATACCCGCCTTTTTTATCATCAATTATAACCGATGTAAAGCGAGGATTTTTCGACAAACCATATACTACGATTGCAGGAATTTTAAAATCATTGGGAAAACAATTGATAATCCTGCAGTGTCCGGCAATATAAACAATACCGTCTACTTTAATTGACAATAGTTCCTTAATTGACGGCTGCAGTACGGACTGAATTTTTTGTTCGTCATTGTACCAAGTGTCCTGCCATTTGTCATAAAGACGCATATCTATAAGGATTGTACGGTAATCATGATCTTCAAAGTACGCCATAATTGCGCCGACAATCGGGGTTGTGCTGAATAAATTTAAGTCTTCAACAATTATTCCTACAATCCGGGTTTTTTGTTTCCGCATTCCCTGAGCGAAATAATTCGGTTTATAGCCGGTTTGCTTTATAACCTCAAGCACTTTACGCCTTGTGTCCTCACCGACATTTGACTTTCCGTTTATTATATTCGATACAGTGCTGATTGATACACCGCACATTTGAGCTATTTCTTTCAGTGTAACCAAGATACCACAAATCCTTTCATTTTAAAATTCACATATTAAAACCTTTTACTAATTATTATAACAGCGAATATAATGATTAGCAATTTAAACACTAAAAAAGCCTGATTTTTTACAATAATTACGTTTATATTGCAAATATCATAATAAAACAGATAAACAGGAAATTCTTAAATTTTCTATTTTAATTATGTAATAATTGGGGTAATATTGTAATATAATAAAACGATTTATCATAAATTAAAGAAATTGCAGCAGGTATCCGTCACATCGTTTGCTTTTAACTAATTAAGGAAAGACTGTAATTTTCCGATTTATTATAGGAGGGAGTAAAGAGTATGCTCAGAGTTGTAAGAGTTGAAAATGGTATAGTCAGAGGATTGCCCGCAGCGGATCCTCGTATAACGAGTTTTAAAGGAATACCGTTTGCTGCTCCGCCGGTTGGAGAGAATCGCTGGAGAGCTCCGCAGCCTGCAAAAGATTGGAACGGCGTATTCAATGCATTGGAATTCGCACCTATATCGATGCAGGAAAAGACTGTTATTGATGTGAACAATATATACACAAGGGAATGGATGGTTGATCCGGAAATTCCGATGGATGAGGATTGTCTCTACCTTAACGTATGGACACCGGCAAAAAGTACCGATGAAAAACTGCCTGTGTATGTTTGGTTTTTCGGAGGCGGGTTTCAGGTCGGACATACTGCGGAAATGGAATTTGACGGTGAACGCATAGCAAGGCGCGGTATCGTTGTAGTAACGGTTAATTACAGGCTTAACGCTTTCGGATTCTTATGCCATCCTGAAATAACATCCGAATCACCGGAAGCTCCGGCTAATTTCGGTCTGCTTGATCAGCAGGCGGGTTTACGCTGGGTGAAGCGTAATATTGCCGCATTCGGCGGAGACCCTGATAATATTACGATAGGGGGCCAATCCGCAGGCGGTGGAAGTGTATTATTACATCTTACATCTCCAAAAAATAAAGAATTATTTCAAAGGGCGATTATACTAAGCGGAGTGTTTGCTCCGCTTTATCCGAACAACCGGCTTCCGCGGCTTAATATATCTTTAAACGAAGCAGAACAGGAGGGTGTAAAATTTTTCGAGTCCCTGGGAGTTTCGTCACTTTCGGAAGCCCGTAAGCTTGATGCGGAATACATACGGGATAAAGCAGTGGAGTATAACAATCCATTTTGGCCTGTTATGGATGATATTTTTGTTGTCGGTGATCCGTTCAAACTATTTCTTGAAAATAAGCGCCTGATGGTTCCTGTGTTTTTGGGACATACGTCGAATGAGTTCTTCAGTGTTCCGGATGTGAGTAACTATGAAGAATTAAGAAATATGGCAGCCAAACTTTTCGGCGACAGCGCGGACGAATTTCTTGCACTTTGCGAAGCCCAATCGGGAAGCATAGAGGATGTACTGAAAAGGGCAAGCGTTAATACGATCGAATATGCGATACGCATAATTGCACAGGCAAATTCCGATACGGACGCAAATACACCCTTGTTTTATTATAATTTTGACGCGGAAATACCTGGTTGGGACAACCCTGGAACCTTTCACTCCGTTGACCTATGGTTCTTTTTCGAAACCCTTGCGAAATGCTGGAGGCCCTTTGTTGGGAAACACTATGATCTTTCACGCCAGATGTGTAACTACTGGGCAAACTTTATACGCTCCGGTGATCCAAACGGAACGGATTCCACCGGAGAGGAAATGCCTCATTGGGAACCTTACACTGTCGATTCACCGTACGGAATGGTGTTTGGCGATAAAGCGGAATTTATAAGAAAACAGCCCAGCGATTTGATGAAGTTTCTTGTTGGGGAATACTTTAAAAAACGCTGTTAAAGTTCGCATTCATGGATAATATTAATGCTGACTTTGCGGGAAAAAGGGGACTATAGTATGGGAAATAAAAAATTTTATAACAAAATAAAAACGTATCAGGAAAAACTGAGAGATTTTTTACAGAAGAACGCATCTAACCTGTTCATATCAAAAAGCATAAGAGCAAAACTTATACTTGCCTTTCTAATCCCTGTGGTTTTGATTATTATACTTGGTTTATTCTCCTATTCCAATACTTCCGGTACTGTAACACGACTTGCGGCTCAATCATCCGAAACGGCAATGGAAAACGGCGGTAAATATTTTACCCTATTGCTTAATACGATAAAAAACCAGGCGGAACAAATCTGTACCGATGTTGATGTGCAGAATTATTATACAAAGAAATGGAATAAGAATGATATTAATGATGCACGGCTCCAACTTGAAACTGCAAAGAAGATTAATAACAAACTGATGTCTGCTTCCGCTTTTAATCCCGATATCTCGGGAGTGATGATCCTGTCGGGTGCCGAGTCTGTTTCTTCCATTTTTGCCACTGCTGTTTATGCGGATGTAGAGAATTCCGGCTTTATAAAGGTTCTGCAGGAAAGCCCGTCAAACGGAGCATGGTTTGGATGGCACAATGAACTTGAAAGTGCGGACGAAAGCATTTCGAAGAATTATTCCCTGACATACATGAAACTGATAAGCAACCTGGCGTCCAGGGAAACGGTCGGTTTGCTTGTTATTGATGTGAAACCCGAAGTGATTAGCAATTTTGTATCCGGAATTGATATCGGAAAAAACAAGCAAATCTATATAGTAACTTCGGACGGTAAAGTTATTGTGAACGGAGAAACGGTGGAACAATCGGATATCGTTAACCAGCCTTTTTTTCAAAAGATGCAGAGAAGTTCCGAAGTCAGCGGTACACAAAGCGTTTCTTATCTGAATTCCCGGTATCTTACTTCTTACTATAAAATTGCGGATTCCGGAATTATCCTTATTGGAATGATGCCTGAGAAAGAACTTAATTCAGCCGCAAGTACGGTTATTATAATTACTGTCATTATAATGGCGGCAGCCGTTTTGATTGCTTTAGCCACCGGGTATTTTATGGCAAACAGTATGAGAAAGACGATTAACCTGATAGTGGATGCTTCTGAACAGGCAGCTTCAGGCGATCTTTCCATGAGCTTTAAATCTGAGCGGAAGGATGAATTAGGAAAACTAACCAACAGCATTAATTCAATGATATCCAGTATGCGTATGTTAATTGAACAAACGAAGAATGTATCGGAAAAAGTATCTTCTTCCGCTAATGTCGTATCTTCCACGTCGGGACATGTTTCTTCCATTTTTAATGAAATATCAAGGGCTATTCAGGAGATAACTTCGGGTGCCGCCGCTCAGGCTGAAGATGCGGAAAACGGGGTTAAGACAATTAATGAGCTTGCTGATAAAATTAATGACGTGGTATATAACATTGAAGAGATGAATGATTTGGCAAATGACACAACAAAAATGACAGCCGTGGGTTTATCTTCGATTAATGAGCTTGAAGCTAAAGCAAATGAAACAACAGCGATATCAAGAGAAATCATTGATTATATCCAGGAGCTTAACAACCATTCCAAATCTATTGGCAAAATAATCAAGGTAATTGGAAATATTGCGGATCAAACAAATCTCCTTGCACTTAATGCTGCGATAGAGGCGGCAAGAGCAGGCAGTATGGGACGCGGATTTGCAGTAGTTGCCGATGAGGTCAGAAAGCTCGCCGAACAGTCCATGATTGCGGCACGGGATATCTCTTCGATTATCAGGAATACTCAGGATATGACTGCAAAAACTGTTGAAAAAGCCGCTGAAACGGAAATTATTATAGGTACGCAGAATAAGGCCGTAAAAGAAGCGATTGATATATTTGAAAAGATCAACAGTTCAATGGATAATCTTTCCGGAAAGATTGAACAGATTATTAAGCTAATTATGGAAATGGAGAAAAACAAAAATCATACGATTACATCGATACAAAATATTTCAGCCGTATCCGAAGAAACAGCCGCTTCCGCTGAGGAAGTTACCGCATCTACTCAGGAACAAACGGTTATTATTGAGGAGCTTGCTTCTAAAGCTGACGAATTAAAACAGGCGGCGTTCGATTTACAAAAAAGCATAAAAAGATTTAAGCTGAATTGACGGTAAATAAGTGAACGGTATAACGCCTTAACTTATATATTTATATTCATCCGGTACAAATTTTTACCGCTGCCAAAGCGGTGTACCGGATTTTATTATGCTCTAATTTCGAATGCCATTTTCTTAGGTATAAAAAAGAAAAAAATGTTGTTGACACAGGAATAAAAAAGTGTAATAATAAAGTTCAGTTTATCTGAAAGTTTAGTATAATTAAACAAAATGTTTTTTAGTGTTAGTAATGGTTTAAATATACTAAACTTGGTTTGGGCTTTTTAAACTGGTTGTTAACCGGTAAAAACGGAGGGAATTATGCAGATCGGAAACAAAATTAAACGGTTAAGGCTCGAATACGGTTTAACACAGGAAGAACTGGCAGACAGGTGTGAATTGACAAAAGGCTATATATCACAATTGGAAAGAGATTTGACATCTCCTTCGATTGCCACACTGAAGGATATTTTAGATTGTCTTGGCAGCAGTATTCCGGAATTTTTCAACGAGCAAAAAACGGATCAGATTGTTTTCAAAGCGAAAGATATTTTTGTAAAAGATGTTGAGGATAAAGGCTATAGAATCAAGTGGATTGTCCCGAATGCCCAAAAAATGGAGATGGAACCGATTATTCTTGAGCTTATGGAAAATGGTGAAGTTGACGAAGATAATCCGCATCAAGGTGAGGAATTTGGCTACGTATTATCAGGAAGTATTATATTAACCGTCGGAAAGGAACGGCATAAGGTAAAAAAAGGTGAATGCTTTCATTATAAAACGAATTATCCACACAGCATTAAGAATTTCGGGAAAAAGCAGGCTCAGGTTTTGTGGATATCCACGCCGCCAAACTTTTAAGTCCAAAAACTTGTAATATGCGTAACTTATTGTTTTGCAGCAAATGATATAGAATAACATAGTACAGTAGGGGGTGTTTTTTATTGAGCCAAAAAATCATTGAGCTTAAAAATCTGACCAAAAGTTACGACGGCACTAAAGTCGTGAATAATATAAATTTGTTCATACGGGAAAATGAGTTTGTAACGCTTCTTGGCCCAAGTGGGTGCGGAAAGACAACGACCCTGCGAATGATAGGCGGTTTTGAGAACCCGGACACAGGCGATATATTTTTTGAAGGGAACAGAATAAATGACCTTCCGCCGTATAAACGCAATATTAATACAATTTTTCAGAGATATGCGTTGTTTACTCATATGAATGTTTATGAAAACATAGCATTCGGCCTTCGCATTAAAAAAACACCAAGAGATGAAATGGATAGAAAAATAAAAAAAATGCTGAAACTTGTGGAACTTGAAGGATTTGAAAAAAGGCATGTAGATTCGCTGAGCGGAGGACAGCAGCAGCGCGTTGCAATTGCACGCGCCCTTGTTAACGAACCAAAGGTGCTGCTTCTTGATGAACCGCTTGCCGCGCTTGATCTTAAACTCAGAAAGGAAATGCAGATTGAGCTTAGCGATATGCAGAAAAACATTGGTATCACTTTTATATACGTAACGCATGACCAGGAAGAAGCTCTTACAATGTCCGACACTGTTGTTGTAATGAATAACGGCTTGATCCAGCAGGTTGGAAGCCCCGTGGATATATATAACGAGCCGGAAAACAGGTTTGTGGCGGACTTTATTGGTGAAAGCAATATTCTTGAAGGCATAATGATTGAAGATTTCCTTGTGGAATTCGCCGGCAAAAAGTTTAATTGTGTCGATAAGGGTTTTCAGCACAATGAACCCGTTGATGTTGTTATAAGACCCGAGGATATTGATGTAACAAAACCAGAGGATGGACATATCCGGGGAATTGTGATCTCGGTTGTTTTTAAAGGTGTTCATTATGAAATGCTTGTAGAAAGCAATGATTTTGAATATATGATACACAGTACCGATATGCAGGAAATTGGCAGTGAAGTTGGGCTTAGTTTTGGGCCTGAAGATATTCATGTTATGAAAAGAGGGTAACAGCGTTGAAAAACAGAGCTAAATTGCTAGCATATCCATATATATTATGGATGGCCATTTTTATAGTAATTCCGCTGCTGCTAGTATTTTTCTACAGCGTTACAAGCGGTAACATACATGAGCCAAAATCGCTTTCTTTTACACTGGAGCATTATTCCAAATTCTTTGATATGCTGTACCTGAATGTTATCTGGAAATCGTTCAGACTTGCGGTAATATCAACTGTTTTGTGTTTATTAATGGGATATCCGGTTGCTTTTGTAATTTCACAATCCAAGCAGCATCATAGAAACCTGCTGCTGCTTTTTTTCCTGCTGCCAATCTGGATGAATTTTCTTCTCAGGACATATGCATGGATGGCAATTTTATCCCCTAACGGGTTTTTAAACAAAGCCCTTGAGTTATTAGGTCTTCCGCCTATTGAAATAATGCCGGGCCAGACTGCGGTTGTTTTAGGGATGGTGTATAATTTTCTGCCATTCATGGTGCTTCCTATATATACGGTACTTTCAAAAATAGACAAAAATGTACTGGAGGCGGCAATGGATCTTGGAGCAAACCGGGTTATCACTTTTATAAAGGTAATACTGCCCCTCAGCGTACCGGGGATAATAACCGGAATTACGATGGTTTTTATGCCGGCCGTCAGTACATTTGTTATTTCCAGGCTTTTAGGCGGTGGCAAGGAGCTTTTGATTGGAAATTTAATCGAGCAGCAGTTTACTATATATAGAGACTGGCATTTTGGTTCCGCCCTTTCCATAATCCTTATGATTATGATTCTTGTTTCAATGGCGGTAATGTCGAAAGTTGATAAAAACAGCGAGGAAGGGAGGGCGTCAATGTGGTAGGAAAATTAATTAAGCGTGCATATATTGGTTTCATTTTTCTGTTTCTTTACGCTCCGATCCTTGTTTTAATTGTTTACAGCTTTAACGAATCAAAATCAAGGGGTCAGTGGGGAGGATTTACACTGAAATGGTACGGCGAGCTTTTCAGGGATCCGGATATAATTAAAGCCTTATACTATACTTTTATTGTTGCCCTTTTATCGTCGCTGATATCGACCGTAATCGGCACTTTTGCCGCGATAGGAATCCATAACATGGGTTTGTTCGGGAAAAAGGCTGTTTTAAACATTAACTATCTTCCGGTTTTAAACCCCGACATTGTTACCGGCGTGGCTCTTATGACTCTGTTTATATCGGTTAATATGCGCCTTGGGTTTCTTACAATGCTTATATCCCATGTTATGTTTAATATTCCGTACGTCATTTTATCGGTACTACCTAAGCTCAGACAGATGAACCGTCATATGGCCGAAGCTGCGCTGGATCTCGGCGCCACGCCATTTTATGCGATGAGAAAGGTAATTATTCCGGAAATAATGCCCGGGGTTGTAACAGGAGCTCTAATGGCATTTACATTGTCGGTTGATGATTTTGTTATAAGTTTTTTCAATACAGGTTCCGGTGTTACAAATCTGTCGATAGTTATTTACTCGATGGCAAGAAGAGGAATAAAACCATCAATAAATGCTCTCAGCACGATAATGCTGTTAACCGTGGCAGTGTTGCTGCTGGTCATAAATAAAAGAACCGCAAAAGGAGATGAGTTGATACCATGAAAAAAAGATTTATTATTATTTTTTCGTTAGCCGCGGCGCTTATGTTTACCTTCTTTACAGGATGCGAAAAAAACAAAGTTGTGCTTAATGTTTACAACTGGGGAGATTATATAGATAAAAGCCTTATTGCAAACTTTGAGAAAGAAACCGGTATAAAGATTAACTATGAGATGTTTGAAACAAACGAGCATATGATGGCTAAGCTTGAAACCGGCGGTACAAATTATGATTTGATTTTTCCTTCGGATTATTTAATAGAGGAAATGATAAAAAAGGATATGCTCCAGAAAATAAACTTTGAAAATATTCCGAACTTTAAGTACATTGACGACAGGTTTAAAAACATGGAATATGATCCGCAGAACGAATACACTGTGCCATATTTCTGGGGAACACTTGGGATTTTATACAATACCGAAATGGTAACAGAACCCGTAAATAGCTGGGATATTCTGTGGGATGAAAAATATGCCGGGCAGATACTTATGCTTGACAGCATGAGAGATACGATCGGNGTGGCGCTGAAAAGGCTCGGATATTCGGTAAACTCAACTAACCCTCAGGAAATCGAGCAGGCTAAGAACTCATTAATACAACAAAAGAAAATGGTTAACGGATATTATGTNGATGAAATCGTAGATATGATGATAAACGGTGATGCGGCCATTGCATTGAATTGGTCGGGAGCTGCGATGGATATTTACTGGCAGGAAGTTGATTATATAGAATACGCTGTTCCTGAAGAAGGTGCAAACCTTTGGTTTGACTGTATGGTTATTCCAAAAACAAGCAATAACAAGAAAGAAGCCGAAATGTTTATCAATTTTTTACTTGAGCCGGAAAACGCTTATCAAAATACTGAGTTTGTCGGTTACTCATCGCCTAATAAGGCCGCGCTGGAGATGTTGAGGGCTGAAAACCCTGAAGTGTTTGAAATGGCGGCGTATATGCCCTCCGACGAAATCCTGGAGCGATGCGAGGTTTTCAAAGATCTTGGAAGCGCAAAAGAACTGTATAACCAGGCCTGGATGGAAATATCCGCACAGTAGGCACCAATGGCGGAGATGCAGCTTTATTTCGGTCAGTAACCATCCGTAATAAGATAAAGGAGCTTAGAATTATGGATGCAGACAGGATAAAACAGTTTTTAAGGAGAGAAGAAGGCCCAAAGCTCGACTTTAAGCAAATCCTTCGTCTGAATACCGAAAGTGAAAAAAAGGAAATAACTAAAGATGTTATTGCCATTGCTAACTCGCGGGGCGGAAGGGGATATATTCTTTATGGTGTTGAGGATAAGACAAAAAGAATAATTGGAGTGGATCCGGGGAGGTTCGGCGAGGAACAGATACAACAAATCATATATAACCGCAGTGATCCGCCGGTTCCGGTAAGGGTTGATTTTGTCGAATATGAAGGAGTGACGCTTGCGGTTATCACTGTTTTTAAAAGCCGCCACAGACCGCATCAAATGCTCCAAACCGGCGCGTTTTATATACGCAGGGGTTCGACAACCGATATAGCCAGAAGAAGCGAAATCGCGGGAATGATGCAGGAAAACGGGCTTAAGTCTTATGAGACCGTTCCGCTGGTTAGGGCGACAATGGATGATTTGGATAAAAACCTTCTCCATAGCTATTTAAAAAATCTGCAGGTTGAAAGTGAAAACCCGGATCTTATACTTATGGAAGCGCTTGGATTTATCGCGGAAACAGATAATTGTATATATAATCCTACAATAGGTGCTATGCTTTTATTTGGCAAAAACCCTTCCGTTTTTTTGCCTCACTGCTATATTAAAATACTTTACGGAGATAAGGTTTGTTATATTAACGGAAACATTTTTGAAATGATTAAAAAGTCTTCAGCCTGTATCAGTGAAATAATTAATGATAGCCTGTACCCTTTTGAAGCCTTTGAAGAGGCGCTGGCGAACGCAATACTGCACCGGGATTATCTTGACATAGGAAGAGGGATCAATATTGAAGTAAAGGATAATTATATTGAAATAAGTAATCCCGGAGCGTTGATTGCAGGCAACAGCGTCATGAAATACATGCGTGATAAAAACCCGGACAGGCGTAATCCGTGGTTGTATCAAAGGCTTCTGATAATGGATCATAACAAGTGTTTTCTTAATGCCGGAACAGGTATGTCCAGAATAAAGAAAGCTTTTGCCGGAAGGGGAAGTGTTAAATTTATCAATATCGGTTCAAGAAACCTGTTTAAGGTTATACTTCCGTTATAAAAACAATTTCTTCCGCCTCAAAAATGACCCCGACATCCACAGGCAGCGAGCATCAGTTACCAAAACAGGCGTCGGGTTAAATCCTGTACCTGCACATTAGACGTGTTTCTTGCAATAAATTTAAATTCGTCATAGAATATATCCGAAGTAATGCAAAAAATAAACGGATTACGGCGGTTGAAAAGTATAGAATGAAAAGACGAGAGCTTTTTCCGTTAATCAGTGCGCTTGAAGAGATGATCGAAAAAAACAAAATAATGATGCATATGCCCGGCCATAAGGGAGGAAAGGGGTTTTCCGAGTCATTTAAGGATAACCTGTTAAGGTTTGATCTTACCGAACTGCCGGGCCTGGATAACCTGCACCATCCATCGGATGTAATTGATAAAAGCATGGATGCGTGCGCGAAAGAATTCGGAGCAATAAAATCCTTCTTCCTTTTGAACGGTTCTACTTCCGGGATACATGCGATGCTGCTTGGAAGCTTTAAAAAAGGCGACAGGGTGTTAGTATCAAGAAATTGCCATTATTCGGTTATAAACGGCCTTATTTTGTTTGGACTCCAGCCTGTATTTGTAATGCCGCGGTATAATGAAAAATGGAAGTTGGTTATTCCCTCAAATATTGAGGAATGGGAAAAAGCTCTATATAAAAACCCAGATGTAAAAGGTGCTGTTGTTACATCTCCGGATTATTACGGTTTTTGTGCTCCGATTGCGGAGCTGTCTGAAATCATGCATGCTTCTGGTAAATTGCTCCTTGTTGACGAAGCCCACGGCGCTCATTTTGCGTTTTCACAAAAGCTTCCGGAAACAGCGCTTAGCCTTGGGGCCGACATATCCGTACAAAGCTTTCATAAGACGTTGCCGGCTTTAACACAGGCAGCAGTTTTGCATATCGGAAGCGGGCGTATTGACATATCGAAAGTAAAAAAGGCAGTTTCGATGCTGACGACAACAAGTCCATCGTATATGATTATGGCATCTATTGAGTACACTTGTGGTTTAGCCGGGACAGAAGGTGAAAAAAAGTACAGCCGTTTACTGGAACGATTGGAATTAATGAAAAAAGAATTGTCCGGGATGGAAAAATTGCGCCTAATTCCCGATAAACTGGACGGATGTGAAAGGGATCCGAGCCGTATTGTTGTGAACACCGTAAATTCTGACATTTCGGGTTTCGACCTTGCCCGGATGTTAAGCTCGGAATATGGCATTTACGCGGAAATGGCCGATGAATATAATGTAGTTTTTATTACTTCGGCATTCGATGGTGAAAATGAAATAAACGCACTTAAGCAGGGTCTTGCCGATATAGACAAAAAAGTTGAACGGAGAAAGCGCGATATTTGCAGCGAAAAACTATTATATCCTGGGGAATGCACAATACCCGATTGTTTTAGCTATTTGGAAGGCGGTGTCAATGTCCGTTTAATAGAATCAGAAGGCTATAAAAGCGCGGGAATCGTTACTCCGTACCCTCCCGGTATACCTGTTCTCTGTCCGGGAGAAAAAATTTTGAAAGGGCATATAGATTATCTGCGCCGGCTTTACGTGGCCGGAGCGGATATACAAGGCCTTATGGGTATTAATGGGGCTAAAGACGGCAACAATTTTGCAGATCTGCTAATATCGGTATTGCCGGAATGAATATTTAAGGAAAAGGTGAATTAAATGCGAAAAGGGCTGCTTATTACCTTTGAAGGTGGCGATGGTTCGGGAAAGTCAACACAGTTATCTCTTTTGAAGGAATATTTAATACAAAAAGGCATTAAAATTCTTACGCTGCGTGAACCGGGAGGAGTAGCGATAAGCGAAAAAATAAGAAAAATTATTCTTGACAACAAAAATACTGAGATGAGTCCGGTGACGGAAATGCTGCTGTATGCAGCCTCGAGGGCACAATTAGTTTCACAGGTTATAAAACCGTCACTGGAAAAAGGGATTACGGTGATATGTGACCGTTTTGTTGATTCAAGCTATGTTTACCAGGGGTTGGCAAGAGGATTGGGTATTGACACGGTTAAGCTTGTCAATGATATAGCGACCGAATACATACTGCCAGACATTACCTTTTTTATGGATATCGCCCCTGAATTAGCACTGAAAAGAAGATTCAACGCATCAATTCCCGACAGGCTTGAGAATGAAAACATCTCATTCCACCGTGACGTGTATATGGGTTATCTTAAACTTACTGAGCTGTATCCTGAAAGAATTAAACGAATCAATGGAGAAATTGGGATAAACGCTGCTTTTTCATCAATAAAAAAATATATCGACGATCTCCTTTGCCGATATATAAAATAGGGTTAAGTAAATAAGACTAAAACATCGCTTCCGGCTTGAATTGCGCAATTTAAATGAAACGGAGCATTGCCATGGGAATGAAGATTGATGGCTCTAACAGAAGAACGAATAATTTTTCCGGGAGAATAAATGCCGACAGCAGAAAAGTTGGCGGGAAAACCCCCAGCCAATTTAACTCATATTTAAAAAGGCAAGCTTCCGAAAACCAGGATGAAATGCTTCGCCGGATGGCACAAGACATATTCAAACAGGGAGAGCGTTTGACAGAAAAAGTGGATATCGCCGAACTAAAAGCATATAAGCGGTTAATTTCCGAGTTTTTAGAGGAATCAGTAAGAAGTTTTATGAATTTTTCTAAAGAAAGCTATATGGACAGGAGGGGGAGGCACCGTTTATATGCTACGGTAAAGAAAGTTAACGAAAGTCTGGAAGAGCTAACAAAAGAAGTATTAAGCTCGGAAAAGGATCACTTAAAAATATTGGGAAAAATTGAAGATATACGCGGGCTGATACTTGATATTATACTTTAAGTGCCGCGCCTAAAACTTTTTGGCTTTGATGCGTCATTTTTGCCGTATAACTTGCTGTACACAAGAAAAACATTTATAAATTCGGCTGGAAAGAGGATTGTTTGTGGGTTTAAATAAACTGATTGGACAGAAGTCGCTTGTTTTTCAACTAAAAAAACTGTTATCCGAAGGAAAGCTTGGTCACGCATACGCGTTTTCAGGACCAGAGGGTATGGGGAAACGTACTTTTGCTCTTGAATTTGCGGCTGATATTCTGTGCCCGTTCGGTAAATCGGATGGCTGCGGCTGCGTTTCTTGCAGAACATTCCTGGAAGGTACAAACCCTGATTTTTATGAGGTAATATCCGGCAAGTCTTCAATTGGCATTGATTTGATTCGTGCGTTGCAGGAGCATGCCGCAAACCGCCCCGCATATGGAAACAAAAAGGTATATTTCATTGACGGTGCCGATATAATGACTGTCCAGGCACAGAACTGCCTTCTTAAAACTCTTGAAGAGCCGCCTGAATATGTCGTTATTATTTTATCCGCGGTAAATTATGAATCACTGCTTCCGACAATACGGTCAAGGACTGTAAACTTCAGGATGGAACCCTATTCGGAAGATGAAATTAGAGAAATCATCAGACCTTTACTGCCCCGAAATATAGAGGAACCGGATTTTTATATCAAATTCTCCCGAGGCATTTTAGGTAATGCCGTCCGTATGCTTGAAGAGAGTTCTTTCCGTGACTTGAGGCTTCAAATAATCAGTTTTCTCCGAAAACCTGATGATTTTTCACAAATAGAAAAAACACGCCGGATATTAACCGAAAACAGGGACGAGCTTCCGACGGTAATAGATATGATTATGTCTGTTTACAGGGATTGCTTAATGGTTCTTATCGGAATTGAAAGCGGGTTGATTAATTCAGATAAAAAGGATATCATAAAAGAGATTGCTTCGACCTGCTCCAAACGAAAGCTCATGGACAGGTTGTCGGCATTGGAAACGATACAGAGAAATTTCAGATATAATATAAATTATCAGTTAGGAATTGATGTATTGATGCTGGAAATACAGGAGGTTTAAATATATGACAAATGTTGTGGGAGTCCGGTTTCGTTACGCCGGAAAAATATATTATTTTGATCCTGTCGATATTAAATTGGAACAGGGTGATATGGTTATTGTTGAAACAGCGCGTGGAATTGAATGCGGTGAAGTGGTTAATCCGGAAAAAGAGGTAGATGAAAGTGAAGTTGTCGCCCCATTGAAAAAAGTTATGAGGAAAGCGACGGAAGAAGATATAAAACAGGTTGAAGAAAACAAAAAAAAGGCTGCTGAAGCGTACAAAATATGTCTTGAAAAAATAAACAAACACAACCTGGAAATGAAGCTTATTGATGTGGAATACACATTTGACAATAATAAAATTCTTTTCTACTTCACAGCCGATGGAAGAGTGGATTTTCGCGAGTTGGTAAAAGATCTTGCTTCTGTTTTCAGGACGCGGATCGAGCTTAGACAGATTGGGGTCAGGGATGAGGCAAAAATGATGGGAGGTCTTGGGGTATGCGGGAGGCGGCTATGCTGTAATTCGCACCTGACCGAGTTCCATCCCGTATCAATAAAAATGGCAAAGGAACAAAGCCTTTCATTAAACCCGACTAAAATATCCGGAATATGCGGAAGGCTTATGTGCTGTCTAAAGTATGAGCAGGAAGCGTATGAGGATCTTATAAAGAGGATACCGAAGATTGGAGCATTGGTACAAACACCTGACGGAAGCGGGACGGTAATGTACGTAAACCTTCTTGAAGAACGGGTTAAGGTAAGGCTTGACAATGAAAATGAGCCCGATTTGAGAGAGTACAACGCATCGGAGATTAAGCTTATTAAGGATGTTGAAAAACAACTTGAACCCGAACCGGAAGAAGTGGATATGGAAGTATTAAAGCAGTTGGAAGATTGAATGAAATCACCGTTCAGATACTACTTTTGAGCTATTTGTACAATAACGGAAACAAGGAGCTTCATTTGCAAGAGCTATATAGTTCAGCTCGGGCAAGTCGAAACTCGCAAAAATTCTTTGAAATATTTTTTGTACGATGCATTTTTGCTCAGACAGTCGACTTGCTTATCCTCGCTCTGACTATATATCTCTACGCTGCATTCCGCTATAGTTTCCTTTTATTGTACAATAGCTCTCTGCAGATATTGTGTGTCTGAACAGTAATTGAAGATATAAGAAAGCTTGCATGATTAATTTAATTGACATGCATCTTAATATATTGTAGGATAACAAGGGAATTTTATTTTTTCCATTGTTTTATATTGNTTTATGACAATAGTGCAGGAGGTGTATTGGGATGGCATATTATATTAATGACGATTGCATTAGCTGCGGAGCTTGTGAATCTGAGTGCCCGGTAAATTGTATTTCTGCCGGCGATACCAAATATGTAATTGATCCGGAGGAATGTATCGAATGCGGAGCATGTGCGGATGTATGTCCCGTTGATGCTCCAAAACCGGAATAATATGCATTGGTAGGTATAGAATAAATATGTTTTACATTTATAACGGACAGGCTACTGACCGTCTATAAGTTAAAAAATTGCCATTCCCGATTCCCGGGTATGCAATTGATTTGTTCTCTAAAATGAGAAATTAAGCCGGACAATGAAGTCTGGCTATTTCTTTAAGATGGGGTGAAGAATATGTCCGATCTTGTCAAGGATGGAGAATGCTTGGACGATCTGCAGCTAAACGGACTTAAGATAATTCAGAAGAAAAAAGGTTTCCGTTTTGGGATAGATGCTGTTCTTCTTTCTAATTATGTTAAAATAGAAAAAAACATGAAGATCATAGACCTTGGTACAGGAACCGGGATAATTCCGATTTTGCTGTCGGCTAAAACCGGGGCATATCATATTACCGGTGTGGAAATCCAGCCTGAAATGGCCGAAATGGCTCGCAGGAGCGTTATACTCAATAATCTTGAAAATAGAGTTGACATAATAGAAGGTGACTTCAGAAAGTCTATTGATATGTTCGGGCCAAACAGCTTTGACGCGGTAGTTGTAAATCCGCCTTATACGAAAGCCGGAAGCGGGCTGTTAAATCCCGATGATGCAAAGGCTGTTTCAAGGCATGAAATTTTCTGTACCCTCGAGGACATTATTAAAGTATCGGCCGGTCTTTTGAAGCATCATGGCCGGTTTTTCATGATTCACAGACCTGAAAGGCTTGTCGATATTTTCTTTACAATGCGTGAGTACAGAATAGAACCAAAAAGAATTCAACTCGTTCATGCGAACAGAAAAAATCCGGCTAATATGGTTCTGATTTTTGGATTAAAGAACGGCAACCCGCAGGTTACTGTTGAAGCACCGATGTATGTTAATGAATCCGATGAATAACCATATGATTTAATTTTTAAACGTGAAATTAATGGGGGTGTGAACATGAAGCGGAAAATTACCGTTCCATTGACGCCGGATGTAGTTAACAGCCTTAAAGCCGGAGATATCGTTGAGATAACAGGCACTGTTTATACTGCAAGGGATGCCGCGCACAAGAGGATGATTTCGCTTTTGAATGAAGGCAAACCACTGCCTTTTTCACCGGAAGGACAGGTTATTTATTATGTCGGTCCTTGTCCCGCTCCGGAAGGAAAAGTGATCGGGTCGGCGGGTCCTACTACAAGCGGTAGAATGGACAAATATACACCTGCGTTAATTAAATCCGGTATATCTGGGATGATTGGAAAAGGGATGCGCGATGAAAATGTTATACGCACGATGATTGAACACGGAGCCGTATATTTTGGGGCAGTTGGCGGTACCGCGGCTCTTATTTCGAAATGTATAAAAAGCCAGAAGGTANTTGCGTTTGAGGATTTGGGAACAGAGGCGGTAAGAATACTTGAGGTTATTGATTTTCCAGCAGTAGTATTGATAGACCGTTATGGGAATAATCTGTATGAAACCGGAAGGCAAAAATATACTGTTAAGAACGAATAACTATGAGCCATCGACTCGTATGTAAGCACAAAATCGCTGGGTTTACCGAACACCGGTTAATTCAACGAGAGACAATAAAGGCGGGAGGTGCAAAATGCAAAAGAAAAGGATTCATATTTTTACCGGTCATTATGGCAGCGGAAAATCCGAAGTGTCGCTGAATTTTGCGATTAGCCTGTCAAAAACCGCAAAAAAGATCGTATTCGCCGATATTGACATAATAAATCCGTACTTCAGAAGCATTGCTTCCGATAATGTCCTGAAAAAGAACGGCATTATTCCGGTCACAACAAAATACGCGAATACAAATGTTGACATTCCGGCTTTAACAGTTGAAGTAACACAATATCTTAAAGATAACGAAGCAACTCTGATTATCGATACCGGAGGCGATGATGCGGGAGCTAAGGTAATAGGCCGGTACAGGAGTGAGATTCCCGTATCCGATACAATAATGTATTTTATTATTAATTGTTTCCGTCCCGAAACTCGAACCGTTGAAGGTGTTATGAAGATCCTTGATGAGATTCGCTTATCTTCAAGGATGGATGTGGATTATATAATAAACAACTCGCATCTAATGGAGAAAACGTCCGATAGCGATATTATAACTGGCTATGAATTTGCGCGGGTTGTTTCAAATAAAACAGGAATACCTATAGCATTTCATTCGGTGATGAAAGTGAATCTGGATAAAACCGGGTTTGATTTTCAGGAGCCTGTCTTTCCAATGGAAAAGTATATGCATGCTGCTTTTTGAACCACTGTACAACCACCCATCGTTACCGAAAGTACCCGAATCACAGTCGCGTACCTACCGAAACGCGACAGCAATGCCTCGGTACACGAAGCCACCCGCTGTTTATCTGGTTGAATCAGCACAGTATTTAGAAGAACTATTGTACAATAACGGAAACTATAGCTCTTGCAAATGAAGCTCTTTGTTGACGTTATTGTACGATATAGGGATAACAGCTCCGTTAATCCGACTGAAAAAGTAATATACGGAATATTGCCGAGAGTGTTCACTGCATGGGATCATTATGAAAAAGGCAGGATTTGTTACGGAACATTTATTAAGTCAATTTGCCTTTTACCGTATCTGAAAAGCATGGGTGTCGACATAATATATCTCCTCCCGGTGTTCAAAACCGGTGAAAAATATAAAAAGGGTGATACTGGAAGCCCATATGCGATAAAAAACATATACGAGCTCGATAAGAACCTGCATGACGAACTTTTGGGAGAATTCAATGAAAAGCTTCTTGAAACTGAATTTAAAGCCTTTATTGATGCCTGTCATATTCTCGGCTTCAGAGTCCTTCTCGATTTTGCGTTCAGAACTGTTTCAAGGGACAGTGATCTTATTCTGGATCATCCTGATTGGTTTTACTGGATTGATCTGAAATATGCTGAAAGATTTTCAGTACCTGTTATTGAAAAAATAAATAAACCTGTTCCTGTCAACGATGAAACGATGGCCTATTTATACGAGTCAAAGAATCTAAAGGAATATTTATCAAAATTTACATGGTCGCCAGATAAGATTGATAAAAGAAAGTGGGAAAAGCTTGTTCAACTGCACAAAAAGACCGGAAAAAATATTTTGGAGCTGTTAGAAAATGAATTCGGTATAACTACCGTACCGGGTTTTTCAGATGTAATAAACGATAACCAGCCGATTTGGAGTGATGTCACATACCTGAGGTTTTACTATGACAATCACGTGAAAGCACGGAAATATGTGAAAGAATCAACACCTCCGTACATTATGCAGGACGGCGTATGTCTGAAGCTTAACCGCGGCGAAAAAGAGAACCTGACGCTGAGAAAATACATTACGGGAGTAATACCATATTACAGAGATAATTTTGGAATCGACGGTGCAAGGATTGACATGGGTCATGCTCTTTCCGCGGATCTTAATAAAGAGATTATTGATAAAGCAAAAGAAGGCAATAATTTTTTTATCCTGTGGTCGGAAGAATTATATCCCCAAAGGGCAAAATCTGCATGTGATGACGGGTTTCACTTTATAAGCGGAAATTTATGGTCGGTATATAAATCTTTCAATAAGCCGGGGTTTGATAAATTTCTTGTTGAAAATACGCTTATGAACGCTGAGATTCCGATGACTGCGGCGCTTGAAACACCGGACACGCCAAGGGCGGCTCTGGTCCACCAAAACGCGGACAGACTGAAACAGCTTATCATAATTAACTGTTTTTTGCCGAACACCGTGCCGTATATTAACAACGGTCAGGAGCTTATCGAGATTCAGCCGATGAATCTTGGGCTTGACAATACGAACGAAGGCAGATTCGTGCTTGATAAAGATGATCCGATGTATGGAAAGCTCGCTTTTTTTGACAACTACAGGTTTCATTGGACAGACGGCGGTCAGATACCTGTAAAAGATCTGCTTACGGATGCTTTTAACATCCGGAAAGAATTTTCCAACATAATATCAAAAAAGGAAAATTTCATTCTTAACAAAGAAGTTATTAAAACTAATAAATTGCTTTGTTTATGCTACTATGACGAAAGTTTAAAAAAAGGTTTTTTTCTTATTGCGAATAAAGGGCTGAAAACCCGCGCGGAAGTTAATCTTTCGCAGATATATAAAGAACCCGTATTTAAGAAAAAGAACAGAATCAAGCTAATCTATTCAAAATGGAAGAGATGTAACATGGTGATAAATCCGGAGAAAGAAATCATTCTTGAAAAGGGCGGTGTTATTATTGGCATTATCGGAATTTAAGTTTCGGAGGTATTGGCATGAAGAGTAAAAATCAATATCCGAAAGTTGCATATTTCTGCATGGAATTTGGTCTTCACGAGGAACTTAGGATTTATTCGGGCGGATTGGGCATTCTTGCGGGAGATATTTTAAAAGCCGCGAAAGACGGCAGTTATCCCGTTGTCGGAGTAGGAATTCTGTGGAGACAGGGATACAATAAGCAGTTTATAGATAACGACGGAAAAGTTTATGACTGTTACACCGAATACCGTTACGATTTTCTTGAGGACACCGGAGTAGAGGTAAAGGTGAAAATCAGAGGCAAGCAAGTCAGGACAAAGGTCTGGCTTTGCGAAAAATACGGGAGCGGCAAGGATGCTTGACGATTATTACAGGCTTATGTATATTCCCGCTGCTTCACAGAAACAAGGCTAACCGTTCACATCCACCGTAAGGTCAGGTATGCCGTAATAGCAAACGCAATTATTTCTGTTATTTATTATTTGGATGAGGTGAATAACATGGCTCTGAACTGGCAAAACAGCGTTTATTCCGACGGCTCAAAGCATTTTTTAAGCAATCCGAACCCGGCACTTGACGAGACAATTACGGTAAAATTAAGGGTGTTTAAGAATTCGCCTGTAAAAGCTGTTTTACTCCGGTATGTTATTAATGGGGCGGATCATTATACGCCCATGGAGATAACAAGCACCGGACCGGTGTTTTTATATTATTCGTGCAGGCTGAAAATAACGCAGCCTGTTATAAATTATCATTTTATGATTAGTACCGGGGATGACACATATTATTACAATCAGCTTGAGATAACGAACTTTCCGCCGGTTGAGGATTATGATTTCAGGATTATTGCTGGCTTTCAAAGCCCGGAATGGGTAAAGAAAGCGGTTTTTTATCAAATTTTTCCCGACCGGTTTTATAACGGAAATCCTGAAAATGATGTAAAAGACAATGAATATGTTTTCGATGGGCATGCAACAATTATGAAAAACTGGAATGACAAGCCCTGTGAATATCGGCAAGGATACAATTTGGATTTTTTCGGGGGAGACATTGAAGGGATAATAAAAAAACTGCCGTATCTTAAATCTTTGGGTGTGAACGCGATTTATCTGAACCCGATATTTCTTGCCGCATCGAATCATAAATATGACTGTGCCGATTATTTTAATGTTGATCCGCATTTTGGAGGAAACCGGGCATTTGAAGAACTGATAACGAAGCTCCATGACAGCGGCATGTTTTTGATAATCGATGTTTCTTTCAACCATACCGGTTCCGCCCATAAATGGTTTAACAGGGATCATACATTTTTCCCTGCATCCGTCGGGGCATGGAATTGTCCTGAATCTGAGAAAAGGGAGTTTTATTTTTTTAATGATGATAATTGTTATGATTCGTGGTTTAATGTTCAAACATTACCCGAATTGAATTATTCTTCGGAAAAGCTGCGTGATATCATATACCGCTCAAATAGCTCCGTGATTAAAAAATGGATGAGCCCTCCGTACGGTATTGACGGGTGGAGGTTTGACGTGGCATACTGCATGGCCCGCAGAAATGAACTGCAACTTCATCATCAAATATGGCCTGAAATCAGAAAAATTATAAAAGGTATAAATCCCAAAGCATACATACTCGCAGAGCATATGGCGGATTGCATTGAATTCCTGAATGGCTTTGAATGGGACGCATCAATGAATTATTTCGGATTCGGACGTCCGGGAAGGCAGTTTCTCGGAGAACCGGACGAGTTTGTAAAAAGGCTTGAAAGGTATAATTTTAAGTCGAAAAGAATTGGGGCAAAAGAACTGGCAAAAATGTTCATGCAGCATTTATCAAGGCTTCCTCATCAGCTTGCGGCGATCCAGTATAATATGTTTGACAGTCATGATATTCCGCGCCTGCATAACAATCCGGATATTTCATTCGAAAGTTACAGGGCCGCGGTGATCATGCTTTTTACTTTTCCGGGCGCTCCAAGCATATATTACGGTGATGAGGTAGGGCTGGATGGACATGTGGATACTGTTGAAGGCTGCCGGTATCCGATGCAGTGGGATGAAAACAAGCAGCGAATTGAATTTTTAAACCTTTATCGGAAGCTTGCCCATTTAAGGAAAAATGAAGACGCGCTTCAAACTGGAGGCTTTAAGATTTTATATTCTAAAAACAGTGTCATTTCATATGCACGGTTTACCGAACAAAAGGCGTTTATCGCGATATGCTCTCAGGATAACACCACTGTAAGAGTAGACATACCCGCAGGTTTAGTAGGAGTGAATGAAGAGTCGGTTATAACCGAAGTATTCGGACGAAACCGTTCACTGAAATTCAACAGCGGAATGTTAGAAGTAAGCCTTGAACCGAATGAAAGCTTGCTTGTTCAGGCAATTCTTTAAAGTTTTCTTTTAGTCTATTGTTTCCGTTATTGTACAATAGTTCAGATAGTANNGNNTGAACACTATTACAAAAACAT
>JGI24712J26585_10000618_pt1 | contig 30448 bp, 19 predicted proteins | sample BioPla3DNA2_FD_26585 | JGI IMG/M metagenome (IMG submission 26585)
CCGGCTGATTTGTTAGACCCATTACATGAGGATGAAGACTCGCCGGTTCCGGGATTAACACACCGCTATCCCGACAGAGTTCTGTTTTTGATAACAGACATGTGTTCAATGTATTGCAGACACTGTACTCGCAGACGTTTTGCAGGACAAAAAGATGCCGAGACATCGCAGGATAATGTCGATAAAGGAATAGAGTATATTGCAAAACACCCAGAAGTGCGTGACGTACTTCTCTCAGGTGGAGATGCTCTGTTGGTTTCCGACAAACGACTTGAAAACATTATCAAACGTTTGCGAGAAATTCCGCATGTCGAGATTATTCGTATCGGAACCCGTACACCTGTTGTGCTGCCACAACGTATTACAGAGGATTTGGTAAATATGCTTAAAAAACACCACCCTGTTTGGTTAAATACTCACTTTAATCACTCTAACGAAGTAACACCCGAAAGTGCCTTGGCATGTGAACGCTTAGCAGATGCAGGTGTTCCACTTGGAAATCAATCAGTTCTGTTGCGAGGGGTGAATGATTGTACAACTGTTATGAAACAGCTTGTCCATGATTTGGTAAAAATCAGAGTAAGACCATATTATATTTATCAGTGCGACTTGTCGATGGGTCTAGAACATTTTAGAACACCTGTTTCTAAAGGTATCGAGATTATTGAGAGTTTGCGTGGTCATACCTCGGGCTTTGCTGTGCCAACATTCGTTGTTGACGCTCCGGGCGGTGGAGGAAAGATTCCGGTTATGCCGCAATATTTGATTTCGCAAGCGCCAGGAAAAGTTGTTCTCCGAAACTTTGAGGGAGTAATAGCCTCTTACACAGAGCCTACAGAATATAGTAGCACTTGTAAGTGTTACGATACCAAGGGAGCATCAAAAGAAGATGGTGTTGCAGGCTTGATGCATGGCAACAACATATCCATTGAACCAGAGAAACTAGCTCGAAAATCAAGAGGTCTGAGTAAATAACTTTTACACTGGAACGCATTACTCTCAAAATCGTAAATTGTTTTTGGGTAATGCGTTTCGTTTTTTAATAAAATAAATATGCCGTTTATTAACGATATCGCAACTTTTAAAAGTCTTTCGATTGTCGGGCTTGAGAAAAATACAGGCAAAACCGAATGTCTTAATTATATTTTGGGCAGATTGAAAGACTCGGAAAAGAGAATTGCTTTAACATCAATAGGCATTGATGGTGAAAGTAAAGATATCGTTACCAATACACCTAAACCAGAAATTAAAATAGGGAAAGGCACGATTTTCATTTCTGCCGAAAAACACTATTTACAAAGACGTATCACTTCAGAAATATTAGATGTAAGCAATATCCGCACATCGTTGGGCAGATTAGTGATAGCAAGAGCAATATCAGCTGATAAAGTTCTGCTTTCAGGACCGCCTGATACTCATACACTTAAAGATCTAATATCTGAAATGGATAAATACGGGATAGATTTGACAATTGTCGATGGCGCGTTATCACGTCTAAGTTTGGCATCGCCGGCTGTTACTGAAGGAATGGTTCTTGCTACAGGTGCAGCTCTTTCAGCAAATATTCCAAAGCTTGTAAGGAAAACAAAGTATGTGGTTGATTTGATTGCCTTGCCCGAAGTAGAGCAACCGTTGAAAGATAAATTAGATATGATTGACGAGGGCATTCACGCGATTGATGATGCGGGAGAAATACACGATTTGAATATAAAATCGGTTTTTGTGTTAGAAAAATCAAAAGAGACTATATTTGTCCATGGCAATCGACTGTACGTTGCGGGAGCAGCAAGTAACAATCTTTTTGAATTTTTGCGAATGCAGAAAAACCTGTCAGATATTGAGTTGATAGTTAAAGATTTTACAAAGATATTTGCAACTCCAAATCTGTTTTATTTATTTATAACACGAGGAGGCACAGTAAAGGTTGTACAAAAAACAAATCTTGCGGCGGTTTGTATCAATCCAATATCGCCACAAGGATATAAATTAAATTCGAACGAACTTAGAACGGCGTTGCAAGATGCATTGCAATTGCCTGTTTATGATATAAAAAATCTCAATTAGCAATGAAAAATAACTTTCAACTCAATTAACAATGAAAAAGTTTATTTCAATAATTGGTCTATTAACAGCAATTTTCGGCTTGTCGTTAAACACAGTTTTTGCGCAAAACGACAGCATTTTCATTATGAAAGATGGCAGTGTGATATGGGAATACAAAGTAGCCGATATTGACAGTATTATTTTTTATAGACCCGAAGTAGGAGGTATAGAAACAGGAACTTTTACCGATGCACGCGACAGTACAGTATATAAATGGGTGAGAATCGGTGAGCAGATTTGGATGGCAGAGAACCTAAAGTACTTACCAAGTATAGTTGTTCCTGATACAAGTTCAAATACTGAACCGTGTTACTATGTTTACGGTTATGATAGTACTGATATCGCAGCTGCAAAAGCAACAGAGAATTACATAACCTATGGTGTGCTGTATAACTGGGCAGCAGTTATGAATGGTGCAACAAGTAGTAATACTAATCCCAGTGGCGTGCAAGGTATATGTCCGGCAGGTTGGCATATCCCCAGCGATACTGAGTGGGTACAATTACTCGATTTACTTGGTGGAGAGGCAGTTGCAGGAGGTCCACTTAAAGAAGCAGGAACGGAACATTGGGAAGAGCCAAATACAGGAGCAACAAACAAGACAGGTTTTACTGCAATTCCGGGAGGTCTCTATAATGGATATGGAGACTTTACTATGCTTGGATACTATAATGGTTGGTGGAGTACGACGGCGTTTGATGAAATGTGCTCGTTCGGTTGTGGAGTGTACTTTGATGACAGTGAAGTAACTCATAATTACTGCCCTACGCATTATGCGTTTTCTGTTCGATGCCTTAGAGACAATTAACAATGAACAATGTGCAATTAACAATTAATAGGGTGATTGTTTTATCAATAGCAACGACTTTTAAGTCGTTGGTTGGTAGGTTGACACAAGTTTTGGGCTTTAGCCCAAACTTAATGTTTCTTAATGTCTTAATGGTTCATTGCTCAATAATTGAATATAATGAATATTAAAAACCTTTTTTCGGAGATAAGCGGACTTCGGTATATTGTTGAAAATCTCGACATTAAATCGAAACTCGGGCAGCGTGTTTTGCTTTCAACGAAGTTTATGGTTAATGCAAAAGATGTTGACTATCAGTTAAACCAGATAGACGAAACGATAAATATTTACAAGCAAGGAGATAAAAAATCCGTTTTCGATAAAGCTGAAATCAAACTTGCGCAAATTAGGGATATTGCAGGGACTATAAAAAACATTCAAAAACGCTTAACCCTCAACGATATAGAGCTGTTTGAGGTAAAAAGCTTCGCGCTTTTAGTTTCCGAAATCAAAGAGCTTTTTTCAGATATAGATTTTATACATACCAAAATACCCAACCTCAACGCTGTAATAGAGATTCTTGACCCTGAAAAGTCAAGAACACCATCGTTTTATGTTAGCAATGCCTTTGACCCAAACCTTGGAGCACTGCGCAAGGAGCTAATTAAAGTAGAGTTTTTGTTGGAGAGCCTTGGAGATATAAGTGGAGGCGACTCAGAGCTTTATCAACAGTCGAACGATATAAGAAACCAGATAACTGAATTAGAGGATAAGATTAGAGCAGAACTCTCTGAACAGTTGTTTGCTCACGTCTCGCAGCTTAATGACTCGTTGGCTGCCGTTGCAGATATTGATATACTTATTGCTAAGGCAAAGCAGGTGATTGAGTACAAGTTTGTTAAGCCTGAAATTGCTACTGATGTAACATCATACAAAGGTCTCTTTTTCCCAGAGCTTAAAGATGCTTTAAACAAACAGAACAAGCGTTGTCAACCGATTGATATTGAGCTATTAAACGGCTCGTGTTTGATTACAGGAGCAAATATGGCAGGTAAAACCGTATTGTTGAAAACTTTAGGGTTAAGCCAAGCGATGTGTCAATTCGGCTTTTTCGTGCCTGCCGAGAGTGCCAAGATAGTGTTGGTAAACCAAATAATGTACAGCTTTCACGATAATCAGAGCGTTTTGTCAGGGCTATCCTCTTACGCCGCCGAGATGATGTGCGTAAACGAAATGGTACAGATATCTAAAAAACAGAGCCCATTGCTTTTGTTAATTGATGAGCTTGCAAGGACAACCAATCCAACCGAGGGCAGAGCGATTGTAAGTGCAGTGGCAAACTATTTCAACCAGCTGAATGTCAAAGCAGTAATAACAACTCACTATGGAGGATTGAGTACACAGTGTCGTAAACTTCGTGTCAAAGGATTTGTAGAAGATAGTGATCAATCGCAAGTTACATTACAAAATATTGGCGATTTTATCGACTACTCGCTGATAGAGGATAACGAAACTGATGTCCCGCACGAGGCACTTAGGATTGCTCAAATCCTTGACTTCGACAGTGAGATAATCTCCGAAGCGGCGCGATTGATTGATAATAAATAAGTTAGAAAGTCAGATTAATAATAATATAATATGCAGAACAGTAAATTAGGACTCGATTTTAAACGAGTGGAGTACGCCAGGAGCCTCGCCAGAAATATTGCTGACGATGTTCAAAATTTTGTGGAAAATTATACGACAGTCGCTGTTGAGCGCACATTGTGCCGACTGTTAGGTATTGACGGAATTGACGAAAACGCCGTGCCTCTGCCAAATATCGTGGTCGACTCACTGAAAGATAAAGGTGTTCTCGGACAGGGAGTTATCTTCTATATAGGGAATGCTATTATTGAAACAGGATTGACCCCACAGCAAATAGCAGAGCAGGTTAACGCAGGAAAATTGGATTTGACGACCCTTAAAATTAACCCCCAAGAGAAGATTAATAAGGCACTTGAACCAATTATTACAGAGACGCTCAATCGTATAAAAAAACGCAAAGCACGGCGCGAACACTATTTGGAAACAATTGGCGAAGGAGCGCGACCATACTTATATGTTATCGTAGCCACCGGAAATATCTACGAAGACGTTGTTCAAGCGCAAGCCGCCGCACGTCAAGGTGCTGATATTATTGCAGTTATCCGAACAACAGGGCAAAGTTTGTTGGACTATGTGCCCTACGGCGCTACAACCGAGGGTTTCGGCGGAACTTATGCAACTCAGGAGAACTTCCGCATTATGCGTAAAGCTTTAGACGAGGTTGGTGAAGAGGTCGGTAGATATATTCGCCTATGTAACTATTGTTCAGGTCTTTGTATGCCTGAGATAGCAGCAATGGGAGCCTTAGAGGGTCTTGACGTTATGCTTAACGACGCTCTTTATGGTATCCTCTTCCGCGATATCAATATGCAGCGTACGCTTGTTGACCAGTATTTTTCGAGGATTATTAACGGATACGCCGGAGTTATTATCAATACAGGCGAGGACAACTATCTTACCACTGCTGACGCCTACGATGAGGCACACACGGTGCTCGCATCCGACCTAATTAACGAACAGCTGGCACTTTCAGCAGCATTGCCCGAGGAGCAAATGGGGCTTGGACACGCCTTTGAGATGGATCCGAAACTTGAAAACGGTTTTCTTTACGAACTGGCGCAGGCGCAGATGACTCGCGAGATTTTCCCGAAAGCACCACTTAAATATATGCCACCAACAAAGTTTATGACAGGTAATATTTTCTTAGGGCACGTACAGAACGCTCTTTTCAATCAAATATCAATCTGGACAGGTCAAGGGATACAGCTTTTGGGAATGCTTACCGAGGCTGTTCATACACCGTTTATGTCGGACAGATATCTTGCTATTGAGAACGCCAAATATATTTTCAACAATATGAAAGATCTTGGTAGCGAGGTTGAGTTTAAAGAGGGCGGTATAATCCGCAATAGAGCAAAAGAGGTACTCGAAAATGCTATCAAACTTTTAGAGGTGCTGGAAACAGAAGGTTTGTTTAATGCTTTGGAGCAAGGTAAGTTTGGTGCTGTAAAACGCCCGCGTACAGGTGGTAAAGGACTTGATGGAGTTGTAGAACGAGGTGCAAACTATAGCAACCCGTTTATTGAATTAATGAAGAATAGAAAATAAATCATATAAAATCTGAACAAAAATGAGCGGAGGTTTATATTCAATGGAGGAGCGTACGTTTGACACTACGCTTGATCTTAAAAACATAAAGCCTTATGGCGATACCATGAACGACGGCAAAACGCAACTTAGCTTTACTTTGCCCGTTCCTGCCGGTAACGAGGCTATTGAGGCAGCAAAACTTTTAATGAAAAAAATGGGTTTCGACGAGCCACAAGTGGTATTCTACAAGGAGCTAACCCCAGGATATACTTTCTTCAACTGTTATGGCAAATGCGTGCACACGGTTGATTATACTTCAATACACGTCCCTAAGGTTGAGTCAACAACATGGGATATGGCTGAAACAGACCAATATATAAAAGAGAACATCGGTCGTAAACTTATAGTAATTGGAGCAAGCACAGGCACCGATGCGCACACAGTTGGTATTGACGCCATTATGAACATGAAAGGCTACGCCGGACATTTCGGATTAGAGCGTTACGAGGGTTTTGAAGCGCATAACTTAGGAAGTCAGGTAGCAAACGAGGAGTTTATTGCTAAAGCAATTGAGCTAAAAGCCGATGCACTATTAGTATCTCAAACGGTTACACAAAAAGATGTGCATATACATAATATGGTAGAGTTAGTAGAGATGTTAGAAGCCGAAGGCTTACGAAGCAAGGTAATACTCTGTTGCGGAGGTCCACGCATTTCGCACGAGTTAGCCAAAGAGCTTGGCTACGATGCAGGTTTCGGCATGAACACCTATGCTGATGATGTGGCGTCGTTTATTGCTCAGGAGTTTGTTAAGAGGAGGGGGTAGAAATGTAAAAGTTTATAGAATAAAGAAAGGGGGTTGCTTTATATTGGGTTAGCCCCCTTTTGTTTTGTGTAGTAGTTTTGGGGTAACGGACGGGGGTTTGCGTTCGGGCTGGTTTGCGGGACGAAGTCCTGTCAACACGAGGCGAACGCTGGTGCGGGCGACAAAACTTTAAATTTGCAACTAACCCCGCATGACGCAAAACCCGTGTTAGCACCAGTTATTGTTCAAAATAGTCCAAGTCTAATTTTTTAATTTGATACGTTTCAATTGGTGTCACGCCAACATTATATTCAATCATTAAATTCGCCAAAGTTTCTCCGTCAATAAGAATAACTTTAGGGTCTATTGATTTTACATAGTCAATTGCAGTTTTTGCGAAAGAACTTGTCGTTATGAAAACCCCTTTTTTTGCTCGTTGTCCGTGTAAAGCACCGACAAATTTTTGAATTTCTGGTCGTCCAATATTCGTTTCTTCTTTCCACATTTTTGCCTGTAAGTAAATTACGTCTAAGCCAAGTTTGTCTTCATTTATGATTCCATCAATGCCTTCGTCATTTCTTCTTTTGATAGATTCGCCTGCTTTGTTTCGTGAACCACCATAACCCATTTTTACCATTAGGTCAATAACTAAGTCTTCAAAAAACTGCCAAGTGTTTACACGAATTTTTTCTAAAAGGTCAGAAGCTAATTCACGTTTTATGAACTGGTAACTTTCTTCAAGTCTTTCTAGTGGGGTTTTTGTTTCAATGTTCGTAACAGTTTCAGTTACTGTTGTATCTGTGATTTTTGTACCTTGTTCATTTGTTGAAGTTGTTCCTTCGTTAAATTCTCTAAACTCATCAATAGTTTTTAAGTCGTTGATTGAAATATAGTTGGTAAACTTTTTCAAAAAACTGCGTCCTCTATCAGTTATTTTGAAATGTGAACGCTTTGTATTTTCAATTAGCTTGGCTTTTGAAAAATAACTTTTTGTCCAATAAATACGATTGTCAAATTTTGTCTGTGTCCCGCTTGGAATTCGTTCAGCTTTATCTTCATCTGTCAGAGAAAAATAATGAGTTAAAAACTCGCGTATTTCGTTCAAAGAAATTTCGTTGTGTTCTGAACTATATTTCAAAACGGGATAAAAAAATGATTGAAAGTCAGGTATTGCCATTTTAATATTTTCTATTTATGACTGTTGTTTGGTTCGTTGTTTTAATTGGTGCTAACGTATAATTTACGAAACAAATATAATACAATCCTAAACGTAAAACTAATAATTCGTGTATCGTTTTTGCAGAAAGTTCTCTTCTTTATTGCTACAAATTTACAGTTTATTTCCTATAATACTGTCCGACAATTTAGGTAGCTAATACAAACCAACAACTCCGTTTACTATAAATCCCAAAACCCCCTTGCATTTAAACCGTAAATTCGTATATTTGCCGAATTTTTGATACAAGCATATACAATTCTCATGACAAGGAAATACAAAGAGTACAAAGGACTTGACCTGCCATCTGTAAACAAAGAGATACTAAAACAGTGGGAGAGTGAAAAGGCATTCGAACAAAGTTTAGAGACACGAAAAGATGGTCCTGAATATATCTTCTTCGAGGGACCGCCATCGGCAAACGGAATGCCCGGAATCCACCACGTTATGGCGCGCGCCATTAAAGACGTTTTCTGCCGTTACAAAACAATGCAGGGATTTAGAGTCGATAGAAAAGCAGGGTGGGATACTCACGGACTTCCTGTAGAGCTTGGAGTTGAAAAATCGCTCGGAATCACCAAAGAGGATATCGGAAAAACCATATCTATTGAGGAGTACAACAACCACTGTCGCGTTGACGTTATGCGCTTTACAGACGCATGGGAAGAGCTTACCGATAAAATGGGATACTGGGTTGATATGGATAACCCATATATCACTTACGATAACCGTTATATCGAAACATTGTGGTACCTGCTGAAAGAGATATTTAATAAAGGATTGCTATACAAGGGCAAAACCATTCAACCTTTTTCACCCGCCGCAGGAACAGGATTAAGTACCCACGAGTTGAACCAGCCCGGTTGCTATCGTGATGTAAAAGACACAACGGTTGTTGCGCAATTCTCAGTCATTAAAGATAAAAAATCATCAATACTTTTTGACAAAACCGATACAGAGGTTTATATATTAGCCTGGACGACAACACCTTGGACACTGCCGTCTAACACAGCTTTGGCTGTAGGAGCAAACATCAACTATGTTTTTGTCAAATCATTTAATCCCTATACAGGCGAGCCTATTTCGGTAATATTATCAGAAGATAAGTTAGACACATATTTCAGCCCTGCAAATGCTGAAATCCCTATGAATGAGTACAATACGGGCGATAAAAAAATTCCGTTTAAAGTATTAGCCAAATTCACAGGAAAAGAGTTAGAGGGTATAAGCTACAACCAGCTTATACCATGGATTAAACCCGAAGGCAACGCCTTTAAGGTAATTGTTGGTGATTTTGTTACAACAGAAGAGGGAACCGGAATTGTCCACATCGCGCCAACTTTCGGTGCCGATGACGACCGCGTTGCCAAACAGTACGGCATATCTCCTCTGATATTGAGAGACAAAGCGTTAGCCCCCGAACCAATGGTTGACAGAAAAGGGAGATTTTATCGCATTGAGGATTTAGACGACGATTTTGTAAAAAAATATGTTGATATAAACACATATCGCGATTTTGCCGGACGATATGTTAAAAACGAATACGACCCTGCATGGGACGGAAAGTCGGAAGAGAATACCGATGTTGATATAAGCGTAATGCTTAAAAAAGAGAACAAGGCATTTAGAATAGAGAAATATGTCCACAACTATCCACACTGCTGGCGCACGGACAAACCTATTCTGTACTATCCTCTTGATTCTTGGTTTATTAAGACCACCGCAGTAAAGGACAGAATGATTGAGTTGAACAAGACAATCAACTGGAAACCGCAATCTACAGGCGAGGGACGTTTCGGTAAATGGTTAGAAAACCTTGTAGATTGGAACCTTTCTCGTTCACGCTACTGGGGAACACCGCTACCTATCTGGATGTCAGCCGACAGGAAAGAGATTAAATGTATTGGCTCAGTCGAGGAGTTGTATTCAGAAATTGAGAAGGCTGTTACTAAGGGCGTTATGAAAAAGAATCCGTTAAAAGGATTTACCGTTGGCGATTACTCTAAAGAGAACTACGAAAAAATAGACCTTCACCGCCCATTTGTCGATGATATTTTGTTGGTAAGCGAAACAGGGCAACCAATGCAACGCGAGTTAGACCTAATAGACGTTTGGTTCGATTCGGGCGCAATGCCTTATGCGCAGTGGCACTATCCATTTGAAAACAGGGAGAATTTCGACAAACTATTTCCGGCAGATTTTATAGCCGAAGGCGTTGACCAAACTCGTGGTTGGTTTTTTACGCTTCACGCAATCGCCACGATAATAAGTGATAGCGTATCGTTCAAAAACATTGTCAGCAACGGTTTGGTGTTAGATAAAAATGGAAATAAAATGTCCAAGCGACTTGGCAATGCCGTTGACCCGTTTATAGTTATTGATCAATACGGTGCCGACCCACTTCGTTGGTACATGATAACAAACTCGCAGCCTTGGGATAACTTAAAGTTTGATATTGAGGGAGTTGCAGAGGTAAGTCGCAAGTTTTTTGGCACACTTTATAATACATACTCATTCTTTGCGCTATATGCCAATGTTGACGGCTTTGCAAACAAGGAAGAGCAAATACCTGTTGCAAATCGCCCGGAAATTGACCGTTGGGTATTAAGCGGATTAAATTCTCTAATCAAAGAGGTTACAGAGTTGTACGACACCTACGAGCCAACACGTGCTGGACGCTTGATTGCCAATTTTGTTGATGAAGATTTAAGTAACTGGTACGTTCGATTGAACAGAAAACGTTTTTGGGGCGGAGAGTACAACGCTGATAAAATTGCAGCATACCAAACACTATACACCTGTTTAAAGGTAATTGCTCAATTGTCGGCACCTATAGCACCATTCTTCTCAGACAGATTATTCCGCGATTTAACTAATGCAGGCAAAGAATCACAAAGCGTACACCTGTCATATTTTCCAAAGGCGGATAACTCGGTGATTAATACCGACTTGGAGCGCAAAATGAAATTGGCTCAACGAATATCTTCAATGATTTTGGGTCTAAGAAGAAAAGTCAATATACGCGTTCGTCAACCGCTACAAAAAATATTGATACCTGTACTCGATGAGCGCATGAAAAATGATATCGCAGAGGTTGAAAACATTATACTGTCGGAGGTAAATATTAAGGAAATTGAGTATATCTTAAGTTCAGACGATATTTTGGTTAAGAAAGTAAAACCAAACTTTAAAACGCTCGGACCTCGCTTTGGCAAACAGATGAAAGATGTTGCAGCTACAATCACAGCAATGACACAAAAGCAAATCAATCAGATTGAAGCTGAAAACAAAATTGTTTTGCAAGGAGCGTCAGGAGAGTTTGAAATAGGAATTGATGATGTTGAGATAGTTTCGGAAGATATTCCCGGATTGGCGGTATCATCGGAAGGTCAGCTTACAGTAGCCTTAGATATTCAGATAAGCGAAGAGCTTAGATATGAAGGAATAGCACGAGAGTTGATTAATCGTATTCAAAATATGCGAAAAGATAGCGGTTTAGATGTGACTGATAAAATAAAGTTGTATATTCGTCGTCACAAACTAATAGATACGGCTGTAAATAATCATAGTGAATATATTTCAACGCAAGTCTTAGCAGCAGAAATAGTACTTTTTGATGATCAAGAAGTTGAAGATGCTAAAGATGTAGAGTTGGAAGAAGATTTGACAACCCAAATATTAATCGAAAAAGTTAACTAAAAAATAAGGAGGAAGGGCAATGAGCGAGAAAACAAGATACTCCGAAGAAGAACTTGCCGAGTTTAAGGAAGTTATTCTAAAAAAGTTAGAACAGGCTCAGCACGATTATGAAATATTACGTGATTCTCTTGCACATAACGATGGAAATGATACACAAGATACATCTCCAACATTCAAGGTGCTTGAAGAGGGGGCAGCTGTTTTATCGAAAGAAGAGACAAGCAGATTAGCACAACGACAACTGCAATTTATTCAGCATTTGAAAGCTGCTTTAGTGCGTATTGAAAACAAAACATACGGCGTTTGCAGAGAGACAGGAAAACTAATTCCAAAGGAACGTTTAATGGCTGTGCCACATGCAACATTGAGCATTGAAGCAAAAAATGCCCAAAACAAAAACTAAATATTGTTGTGGATAAATTTGTCTTAAAATTACATGCCAATCAAAACTTGATATACAAGTAGATGATTGTAAGGCATGTAGATTTGTTGTGATTCTATGAAGTTAAACTTTAAAAAACCAAAAAACCTTATAATATTAGTTGTTTCAGCCACATTGATAATCGATCAGGTGTCGAAAATCTTGGTTAAAACAAATATGGTTATTGGGCAGGAGTTCTCGGTTTTTGGAAATTGGTTTTTGATACATTTTACAGAAAATCCCGGAATGGCTTTTGGAATGGCATTCGGTGGAACTTTCGGGAAAATAGTGTTAACACTTATAAGAATTGCTGCTGTTATTGGAATACTGTGGTATTTGAATTATTTAATTAAAAAGCACAACGCTCCAAAAGGTGTTATTGTAGGCGTTTCGCTTGTCTTGGCGGGAGCAATGGGCAATATTTTCGACAGTGTTTTTTACGGAGTTCTCTTTTCATCAAGTTATGGTCAAGTAGCCGAATTTTTACCCGCAGCCGGTGGCTATGCGCCTCTATTTCAAGGACATGTAGTTGATATGCTCTATTTTCCGATTATTGATACACATCTACCATCGTGGTTTCCATTTTGGGCTAATAAGCACTTTCTGTTTTTCCGTCCGGTTTTCAATATTGCTGACAGTGCAATAACTTGCGGGGTTATATACCTAATTTTATTTCAAAGCAAATTTTTTAAAACAATAGATAAAAATAAAAAAACAGTAAACGAAAACGCAGAACAAAATGTCTAAAACTGTTACGGTTTGAAAAAAAACAGATAGTAACAAAATAATTGTAAAAAATTAGATACCTTTGCGCTTCGATTTGAAAAAATAATTTGTCAGATATTTTAAACATAAATTACAATGCAAAATAAAGGAGCAATCAAATTTGTAGCTATTGCATTAGCTTTAGTATGTCTGTATCAGTTGTCTTTCACTTTTATAGCAGGCAAAGTACGCAAACAGGCAAAAGAATATGCAACCGGACCCGATAATCTTGTTGATAGTGATAGAGAAGCATTTTATCTTGACTCAATGGCAAGTGAACCGGTATATAATTTTTTGTGGATTAGAAAATTTAACTTCGCAGAAGTACAAGATAGAGAAATCGGACTCGGTCTTGACCTTAAAGGCGGTATGAACGTTATTTTGCAAGTTGCAGTTGAAGACGTTATTGTTGCCTTAGCCGATAATTCACAAGACAGTACATTCCGGGAAGCACTTAAATTAGCAAAACGCTATCAACGTAATAGCCAAGAGAGTTTTGTAACCCTTTTCGGACGTGCCTATTCTGAGCTTTCACCTAATGGACAATTAGCGGCTATTTTCGGAACAAAAAACCTAAAAGAAAAAATCAGCTTCAATAGCACTAATGAACAAGTGCTAAAGATAATTGAAGAGGAGACACGTGCAGCTATTGACAACTCTTTTACTATTTTAAGAAATCGTATCGACCGATTTGGAGTTGCACAACCAAATATCCAGCCACTCGGTGTTGATGGACAAATATTGGTTGAACTTCCCGGTATTAAAGACCCCGAAAGGGTGAAAAAACTTTTGCAAGGAACGGCAAGCCTTGAGTTTTGGGAAACATACTCAAATGAAGAGGTTTACCAATATCTGTTTCAAGCAAACCAAAGGATACGTGAAATAAACCTCGCTAAACAATCCATTGTAACCGATGAAGCCGAAAAAGCTGATGTAGTTGCTGATAGTGTGGCTGTTGTTCAAGAAGAAAAAGTTGAAGAAGAGAGTAAATCACTTTTAGAAATCGTTGATACAACTCAAGTTGAAGCAAAAGAGGAGTTTGACGCCAATAAATGGAAAGAAGAAAACCCGCTTTTTGCTATACTTAACCCACGTGTAATGCAAGATGGCTCAATAGGTCAGGGAGCTGCAGTTGGTTATGCGCATAAAAAAGATACTGCGTTAGTAAATAGGATGTTAAATTTAGAAGAGGTTAAAAACATTTTCCCACGCTCAATGCGTATTAGGTTTTTGTGGGGTGTTAAACCTATTGATGCTGAAAAGAATTACTTCGAACTTATAGCTATCAAAGTAAATAACCGCGAAGGGCTTGCAGCTCTATCTGGTGACGTTATAGTTGATGCACGTGAAGAGTTCGGCGATCGCCAAGCTACGGCACAAGTAACAATGGTGATGAATAGCGAAGGTGCAAAAAAATGGGCGCGCTTAACTAAAAACAATATTGGACAACAAATAGCAATTGTTCTTGATGATTATGTTTACAGCTATCCGGTTGTTCAAACGGAAATAAGCGAGGGTCGTTCATCAATTTCAGGAAACTTTACTGTGGCTGAAGCAAAAGACTTGGCAAATATCCTTAAATCGGGTAAAATGCCTGCTGCAGCAAGAATTATCCAAGAAGAAATTGTTGGTCCATCGCTTGGTACAGAGACAATAAACAAAGGGTTGTGGTCATTCGTTATTGCGTTTGCGGCAGTTCTTCTGTTTATGCTGTTCTACTACCGACACGCAGGTTTAGTAGCCAATATTGCATTGTTAGCCAACCTCTTCTTCCTAATGGGAGTTTTAGCATCGCTTGGAGCTGTTCTAACGTTGCCGGGTATTGCAGGTATTGTGCTGACAATGGGTATGGCGATTGACGCCAACGTTCTAATCTATGAGCGTGTAAAAGAGGAACTTTTAGCAGGTAAAGGCATTAAAACAGCAATTGCCGATGGTTTCAAAAACTCCTACTCAGCCATTCTCGACTCCAACATTACAACATTGCTGACAGCCATTATTATTGGTTATTTCGGCAAAGGACCTATCTATGGTTTTGCTATTACTTTGGGAATTGGTATTTTAACCTCGTTGTTCTCAGCAATTTTCATTACAAGGCTTGTTTTTGAAGCAATGCTAAAAAGGAACAAACCAATTACATTATCTACAAAAATTTCAGAAAAAGCGTTTAGAAACACAGAATTCAATTTCCTTGAGAAACGCAAATTTTCATATACAATTTCTGGTGCTATTGTGATTATATCAATAATTTCTTTAGTAGTCAAAGGATTTAATTTAGGTGTTGACTTTACGGGAGGTTACTCATATATAGTACGGTTTGATAAGGAAGTTACGGTACAAGATGTTCGTGATGCTTTGGAAGAAGAATATGGAACCACACCTGATGTTAAAACATTCGGAGGCACAGATCAAGTAAAAATCACAACTCGACACTTGATTGACCCCGACCACGAACTAACCGATGAGGAGATAGCAGAATATCGCATAATATCAGGAAATAACGACCCTGAAAAAACAGTAGAAGTTAACGATATTGTTGAAGCCAAACTGTATAATGGTTTGTCTAAATTCTACACTGATTTAAGCTACAACGATTTTGTTAGCGATGGACAAAAATCAATAGGTAGAATGAGTTCGATGAAAGTAGGACCTACCGTTGCAGATGATATCAAAACATCAGCTGTCTACTCAATTATTGCTGCTCTGTTTGTTATTTTCTTATATATTTTAGTACGTTTTTCAAATTGGCGTTACAGTTTAGGTGCAGTTGTTGGTCTTACACACAACGTAATCTTTATTTTGGGATTCTATTCACTGTTTGCCTACGCAATGCCATTCTCAATGGAGATTGACCAATCTTTTATAGCAGCAATTCTGACTGTGGTTGGTTACACAATCAACGATACTGTTGTTGTATTCGACCGTGTTAGAGAGTATCTCGGATTGTACAAAAACAGAGAGATAGGTCTTGTTATGAACCAATCATTGAACGCAACATTAAGCCGTACGATAATTACGTCATCAACAACATTTTTGGTGCTGTTTATAATATTTGCATTCGGAGGTGAAGTGATACGTGGATTTGTTTTTGCAATGATGCTCGGTATCGCCGTTGGTACATATTCATCGCTATTTATCGCATCTCCAATCACTTACGATTTAATGAAAAGGAAAGCTATTAAAGCAGATGAAGACCAAAAGTAAAATAGAAATACAACTATCCTTTTAAATATAAAAACTACCCTTATCGAACTCTTCGGCAAGGGTAGTTTTGCTTTGCTTTTATTTACACTTTAACCCCTCGATTATGATTCAGGCTCAAAATATTGTTAAAAGATATGACACCTTAACCGTTTTGAAAGGTATTGATTTAGAGATAAGCAAAGGCGAGGTCGTTGCAATTGTAGGTCCATCGGGTGCAGGAAAAACAACTTTGTTGAATATTATTGGAACGCTCGATAAACCAGATGAGGGTGAGGTTTTTATTCAAGGTGTTAAAATTAGCTCCCTGAAAGATCAAAAGCTATCGGAGTTTAGAAACAGTAATATTGGATTTATTTTCCAATTCCATCGTCTATTGCCTGAATTTACTGCTCTTGAGAATGTTTGTATTCCTGCAATGATTGGAGGAGCAAGCCTAAAAAAATCAAAAAAGAGAGCACATGAGTTGTTGTCTCAAATTGGGTTAGGTGAGAGAGTAAATCACAAACCTTCCGAATTATCAGGTGGAGAGCAGCAGCGTGTAGCAGTTGCCCGTGCATTAATGAATAATCCATCATTTATTCTCGCTGACGAGCCAAGTGGAAACCTCGATTCTAAAAACCGCACAGAACTGCACCAACTCTTTTTTAAGCTTCGCGATATGTATGGGCAAACTTTCGTAATCGTTACCCACGATAGTGAACTCTCAACAATGGCTGACAGACGAATTGAGATGCGTGATGGACTTTTAATCAATTAATGTAAATTTTAAGTCATGGCTATTATTAGAGAAGTCCGTGGATTTGTTCCAAAATATGGCGAAAACTGTTTTTTTGCTGAAACAGCCGTAATTGTTGGTGATGTTATTCTTGGCAATGAATGTAGTGTATGGTACAATGCTGTACTACGCGGAGATGTTAATTCTATAAGAACAGGAAACCGTGTAAATATCCAAGATTGTGCGGTTTTGCACACGTTGTATCAGAAATCGCAAATACATATCGGAAACAACGTTACGGTAAGCCATAATGTCACTTTACACGGCTGTATCATCGAAGATAATGTTTTAGTAGGAATCGGAGCTGTTGTGTTAGATGATGCCCGAATAGGTAGCAATTCAATAATTGCAGCGGGTTCGGTAGTTTTAGCAGGTCAGGTTGTTGAGCCAAACTCTGTTTATGCAGGTATCCCTGCAAAAAAAGTAAAGGAGATAGAGCCAGAGCAGTCGAAAAATATGATTGAAAAAATAGCCAACAACTATTTAATGTACGCCGGTTGGTATAAAGAACAAAACGGTTGATGTTTAATAACACTGTTTTTTACAATCGGTATTACTACACATAAATAAAAGACACGTTAGTATGTTGTAGAAGTGCTATAAGCAATATCAGCAACATTTTTACTATCTTTGTTCATTGCTAATTGATTACGTTCACATATAAAACAGTATAGATATGAAAAAAATATTAGTTATCGGAGCCGGCGGTCAAATAGGCTCGGAACTTGTCCCTTACACACGTAAGATATATGGTGCGCAGAATGTCGTAGCAGCAGATCTTGATGAAACAAAATGTAAAGCATTAGCAGAATCTGGACCTTTTGAGAAGTTGGATGCTACCGATAGTAAGCAGTTTCACGAGATAGTCAAAAAATATAAAATTGACACTATCTATAATTTAGTTGCACTGCTTTCGGCAACAGGAGAGAAAAACCCAACGTTAGCGTGGAAAATCAATATGGGTGCATTAGAAAACAGCTTAGAGATAGCACGAGAGGAGAAATGCGCCGTATTTACCCCAAGTTCAATAGGAGCTTTTGGACCAAACACTCCAGCCGATAATACACCACAAGACACCATAATGCGTCCAACAACAATCTACGGTGTTTGCAAAGTAGCAGGCGAATTACTAAGCAACTACTATTTTACCCGTTTTGGCGTAGATACTCGTTCGGTGCGTTTCCCAGGATTAATTTCAAACGTAACCCTTCCCGGTGGTGGAACAACCGACTATGCAGTTGAAATATACTACGAAGCCATTAAAAAACAGTGCTATACATGCAATCTTGAAAAAGGAACTTTCTTGGATATGATGTATATGCCCGATGCCCTTAAAGCATGTGTTGATTTGATGGAAGCTAATCCCGACAAACTTGTTCACAGAAACTCTTTCAACGTCACGGCAATGAGCTTCGACCCTGAAATTATCGCCAACGAGATTAAAAAACATATCCCACAGTTTACAATGGATTACAAAATTGACCCTGTAAAACAACAAATCGCCAACAGCTGGCCCAACAGCCTTGATGACAGCTGTGCAAGAAAAGAGTGGGGCTGGAAACCTACATACGATTTGGCTTCAATGACAGTTGATATGTTGGAAAAAATCAGAGAAAAGAAGAATAAGGGTTTAATATAGTTTGCAAAAATTAAACAAAACACATTGATTGCGAATAGGTTGTCTGTCTTAACACACAATTATTACTGTCAATTTGGCGTATTAACTATTGGTAAAGTTTTTGCGACAACATTATAAAAAAATTTACGTAATTAAAATTTAATATTATGTCATTGATTTGGATCATATTTTTTGCAACAATGGGTATAAGTTGGCTTGTCGGAGCTCGACTTAAATCGAAATTTGCTGCATATTCGAAAATACCAACAAGTGCCGGACAGAGTGGCAAAGAGGTTGCCGAGCAAATGCTAAAAGAAAACGGCATTTACGATGTGAAAGTTGTTTCGGTTAAGGGCTATCTTTCAGATCACTATAACCCTAAAAATAAGACAGTTAACTTAAGTCCAGATGTCTATAACGGACGACATGTTGCCGCCGCTGCTGTTGCAGCACATGAGTGTGGTCACGCCGTACAACATGCCAGAGCTTATGCATTTTTAGAGATGCGTTCGGCTCTTGTGCCAGTTGTGAGTTTTGCTTCGCAGTGGGTACAGTGGGTGATATTAGCAGGGATATTGTTAATTGAATCATTTCCGGCAATACTTTTTATTGGAATACTTTTGTTTGCACTTACAACACTTTTCTCATTTATAACGCTACCAGTTGAAATTAACGCCAGCCAAAGAGCATTGACTTGGCTTAATTCTGCAGGAATAACGACATCTGAGTCTCATCCGAAAGCTAAAGAGGCATTGCGTTGGGCAGCTTACACGTACGTGGTTGCAGCATTGTCGTCACTTGCAACGTTGCTTTATTATATTGCTATTTTTATGGGACGTAGAGACTAGGCAATTAGCAATGTACAATTATCAATTAACAATTAGTTGATAGGGTGATTGTTACATCAATAGCAAACGACTTTTAAGTCGTTGGTTGGTAGGGTTGACACACGTGTTTTGGTCTTTAGCTTGAATTTGGAAACAATTTGCGAATAAATAACTGAAAATCAAAATATAGTAGAGACGCCACAATGTGACGTCTCTACTTGTTTTTCTTAATGCCTTAATGGTTTAAAATCACACTTTAAAGACCGTTTTGGATAAATAACTCAACAAAATCCTGATCATCTGTGCTAAAGTGCTTTAATATCCAGTTTTGCAAGAATAACATAAATTCTTTTATATCAAAAGATTTTCCGGCTTGATAAGCTTTTCTGAACTTAGCTAGCTCGTCAGTAAATAAATTATGACTTTGCTGATGTTCAGAAGCTTTTTCATAACCAAACTGTTTAAAGTATCGCTCTTCTGTGTTGAAATGATATGACGAAAAATCCGATAAATTTTTAATTATTTCTCTTATCTCTTTTTTGGAACGTTCAGCGATAAATGCTTCATAAAGTTGGTTGACCAATGTTATAATGCGACTGTGTTGTTCGTCTATTTCGTTTATTCCAGTCTCTAATTCTGGTGATTTTTCAATAAAAGGTTCTCCTTCTGGAACTAAAGGAGCAAGTTTGCCTTTGTCTTTGGCATTTGTTTCTTGAGTATCTTTATCGGGTTTGGCATCTACTTGATTATCCACAGATTGTTTTAATTCCTCGACTTCATTTTCTAATTTTTCAATTAGTTCGCTTTGTGTTTCAATTTCATTTTTTAATTTGATTATCTCTTTTTCTGACTTTTTGGCTTCAAAATCTCTTTTCTGCAAATCGGTTATTTCAAAACCAATTTTTAAAATTTTATATGGCACATCGTCGTCATTGAGTATTGGGGTGTACGTTTCAGATAGATATATATCTCGTCCATTGTGTACGAAGTGTGTGACCCTTTTTTGGGTAACACCGTTTTTTAAACTACTCCAGAAAATCTCGTATTCTTCTGGAGTAAGGTTTTTGAAATCGGAACCGTCTTTATGGTATGCTCCAACAATTTGATCTGGATTTACTCCTAAAAGCTGTGCCATACCCTCATTAACTGACGTTATCCTGCCGTCAAGATCATATTCTACTGTACACGTGGAAGTACTTAATGCCCTAACTAAACCGCGCATTTCAAACTCTTTTCGTAGAGATTCTTCTTGCGTGGCTTGTAATTCTTCAAGGTTTTGACGCATTTCCTCCTCTTGTGCAGAAAGCTCTTCACGCTGTTGTTGTGATTGAAGAAGGAGCTTTTGCGTTTTTTCGTTTACACGAACACTCGAGATTGTTGAAGCCACGCTCTCACCAATCTTTTCAAGGAATTCTATTTGATGCTTTTCAATGTTTTTGAATGATGCAATTTCAATTATTCCGTACACTTCATCATTCAGCAAAACGGGCACTAAAACTAAACATCTTGGGTTTGCTGTTCCCATTCCTGAGGTTATTTCAATATAATCTTCAGGAATATCGGTCATATAAATTGTCATGCGCTCGTGAGCACAACGACCAACTAAATCTTCACCAATTTTTATACGTTTTTTTACAAGCTTTTCACGATTATAGGCAATTGCGCTTGTTATTTCAAAATAAACATCTTCTTCATTATCGTCGTTTATAACAAATAAGGCACCTTGATTTGCTTCTAGGTAGTTGACAAGGTTTGACATTAGTTGGAACGAGAGTTTTTTCAAATCGTTACTGTTATTTCTTAAAATTTCGCCAAATTTTGCAAGACCCTCCGTTGCCCATCTTTGTTTTTCGCCTTCTTCTTTTCGTTTTTCTTCTTCTTCTGCAGCTGTTTTTAGGCTTTTTCGCATATCTAAAAGTGCGTTGCCAAGAACATCACCATTTCCTAAAGGCTGAAATTCCTGTTCTAAATTACCCTTTCCGATCTCTTTTGCAAAGTGAGCAGTTCTGTTTAATCCTTCTATAAGTTTATTTAAGGATTCAGTCATTTGTCCAATTTCATCAGCTCTGTTTGTTTTTAGTTGTTCAACTGAATCTATCTCTCCTAAAGACATTTTTTTCAGCAATTGTGTAGTGTGTTGCATTGATTTACTGATGCTTCTAGAGATTCTAAAAATAACTACAAACAGAATAATTAATCCTATCAGGGCAACAATCATACTGATTACAAAACCTCGATTTGCTTTGCTCATTATAACTTCAATTGGAACTGTAATCGCAATTGACCAAGGTGTGGTGGTTTTCCCTATTTGAACACGATTAAAAACCATTAAAACATTTTTGCCAGTTAGCGGATCATGCAACACCAAATCTATATTCTCACCACGTTTAATTTTATCGGTAATATTGTATTTGCTTTCTATTTCAGGCATTTGAGCGGCAAAAGTTTTGCCAATAAACTCTTTGTCAGGATAGCTAACAAACACTCCTTCTGCTGATAAGAGAAAAGCGTAGCTCTCGTCGAAAGGCTTTATTTTCTCAACATCTTCCTGAATTTTATCCATAGTGATATCTACGGCTACAATACCAGTATATTCCCCACCAATTATCATCGGTACGGAAAGCGATGTCATAAATTTTTTAGTACCAACATCTTCGGAAAACTGATCCCAGTATGGTTCCCATATCAATTCCGTAGTTTCTTTTTTGATTTTTGCATATATTGTAGGGTCTCCCTCCAAACTTCTTAAATTTGTTTGGTGTCTAATATTGCCGTTTTCACGAAAGTAAGTGACTACGTATCTTCCGTGATCTTTTGTATATGTTGAGTCTATTGCTTTTAGTTCCCAGCTGTCCCAAAGTTTATAAAATTGTGAATTGTCTTTAAAAACATTTTTATACATTTTAATGAATAACCCTTTCCACTGTTCTTCAGGTAAATAGTTGTAGACACTGTACATTTGTGCCATTGTTCGAACTACATCCATACTTTTATTAAGCTCATTTTCTACTTGTAAAGCCGATGATTTAGAAACGGTTTTTACCAATGTTACAGATTCGTTATATGCCATATGCCGTGAACTGTAGCTGACGTACACTATTGAAAGTATAAAAATCAACATTGTAGTCCCTAGTACAAATATCAACATCTGTCCGTTGATATTTAGATTTCTGAAAAACTTTGCAGCCATATTGTTTTGTTTTGATTTCAAAAAATTGAAAATTCACATTTTACAACCCTCAAATATCGCTAAAAAACATTATAATTCAAATATCGTAAATTAACTTTTTATAGTTTTGATGGTAATTATATAATATTGTGTAGCTAATAACTCATTTTTGTAGTACTTTTATGTTTTGCTAATTGACTTAAACATCGTTAAATTTGCAAAAATTTGATATAGAAATAACTTATTAATTAGAAATATGCAAATAGAATCGCTAAAAAACATTTTGTTACGAGATCTGTCTGATTTAGAAGATATTGCAGAAATACTTGAACCGGGGTACTGTTTAAGTAAAATTGAGGTACAAATCCTTAAATCCAGAATAACAAGTTTATCTAACGAAATTAAAAGTTTATTGAGCCAAATTATAGAAAAAAGCAATTTGGCAGCTGTTGATAATGATTTAAACAAACCAAAAGTGTCAATTGGTAAGGATGATAATAGTAAAGATAATTTACAAATTGATTCCAAAACAGTTGTAAAAAAGTCAACAGAGGCGATTATTACTCATAAAGCAAGTGATGAAAAAACGGATATTTCTATAGTTGAGAAAAATAAGTCTGAATCAAAATCTGATAAATTGGTCGTTGAAAAAAAAGCAGAAGTTATTGAGGTCAAAAAATCAGAACCAGCTGAAAAATTAGTAAAAGAACCAGAAGTGTCAAAGTCAGATACTGTTAAGCAAGTTCAGGTAAAAGTTGAAAATCAAACAAAAGTTGAATCAACAAAGGATGGTGGTGTTAGTCGCAAAACACTAGCTGATCAATATATCGATAAAAATTTCTCGCTCAATGAAATGGTGGGCCAACCGGGGGGAACCACTGACAGAGCATCATCTTTAGGTCAAAAGCCTGTTAGCGATATTAATAAAGCCATAAAAATTAACGAAAGACTTGGTTTTGTTCGTGAGCTTTTTGCAGGAGATGCACAACTGTACGCTAATACAATTGATAAGTTAAATAACTTTGAGGATTTTGAACAGGCATTCAGTTTTTTGAGCGAAAACTTTGTGTGGGACCAGGATTCGGAAAATTTTAAAATGTTTATAGACATCGTTTATCGCCGATATATACAATAAAATATGCTTTACGTTGTTCCCACACCGATAGGTAATTTGGAAGATATTACTTTAAGAGCAATTAGAATTCTTAAAGAAGTTGATGCTGTTGTTGCTGAAGATACTCGAACGAGTGGGATATTGTTGAAACACTACTCAATATCAAAACCTTTGATATCTTTTCATAAGTTTAATGAGCATAAAATAGTAACATCATTGATTGATAAGATGTTGCAAGGTGAAACATTAGCTTTGATTTCCGATGCAGGAACACCCGGAATTAGCGACCCGGGTTTTTTGTTGGTACGAGAAGCAATTAGCAATGATATTCAGGTAGTTACCCTACCCGGTGCAACTGCAATGATTCCAGCTGTTGTAAGTAGTGGACTGCCCTGCGATAAGTTTGTATTTGAAGGGTTTTTACCTCAAAAAAAAGGTAGAAACAAATTAGTAGAGATGCTTAAGAGTGAACAGCGTACTATGATTTTTTACGAATCGCCCAACCGCCTTGTTAAAAGTTTGGAACTATTTAAGGAGGCATTTGGAGAAGATAGAAAAGCTGCTGTATGCCGCGAAATAAGCAAGCTGCACGAGGAGATAAAACGGGGAACATTGTCTGAACTTATCGAATATTTTTCTGAAAATGCTCCCAGAGGCGAAATAGTAATTGTTGTTGGCGGTGCTAAATAAAATATCACCAAACCATTTTATTGTCCTCTTTTAAATGTAAACATGTTTTAGGACAATATCGACACGTAGAGACAGGGCATGCCCTGTCTCTACCTTTGATTCAAATATTTCTTCTGATAAGAAATAACACCCAACACGCCTAAAGCCACAAAAGCAAGGACAATATAGATAAATACAGCAGAGACTCCTTCCGTTACTCCGTAGGAGTGCATGCCGCTCAGCAAGTAGTTGACCCCAAAGAAAGTCATTAAAACCGAGGCGAATGCAAGTACAGATAATAGGTTAAAAATCCAAATATTATCTCGTTTTTTAGTTAAGTGAATATGCGTTACAATGGTGTAAACAACCACCGTTATAAGTGCCCAGGTTTCTTTAGGGTCCCAGCCCCAGTAACGTCCCCACGACTCATTTGCCCAGATGGCTCCGAGAAACGTGCCGATAGTCATCAGTGCAAGCCCCACAAGCAGAGCCATATTGTTTGTAATGCTCAACTCCTTTATTCTGAAGCGAATTAACTCGCTCTTTTTTGCAAAAGCAATCAAAGAAAGGTTAGCAATTCCCAATAAAAAGCCAATACCAAAGAAACCGTAAGCTGCCACGTGAAACATCAGCCAAGGCGATTTAAGCACAGGTACCAACGTCCCGATTTCTGGATCCATCCAGTTTAATCCTGAAACAAACAGAATTATCCCGCCGAAAAGCGTTGCTAACGCCATTGTAATGGCACTTTTTCTGCCAAAGATAATTCCTGCCAAAACAGTTGCCCAAGCTACATACACCATTGTCTCGTAGGAGTTGCTCCACGGAGCATAACCGCCTATATACCAACGCATTCCCATGCCGAAAGCGTGAAATAAGAAAATGCACCAGATAGCGATAGTCAAAATTTTAATGCCGATATTCTCCCATTTTCGCTTTTTAAGCAACTGCATAAAGGCAAAAACAAGTAGTAAACCACCTAAAATAAAATATGACAACTTACACCGGTCGAAAACTCGCAGTTTATTGTAGCTGATTTCTGCTTTTATCTTTCCATCGTCAATATGCTTTCCGATGTCGTTTTTCAATTGAAACTCTTTCAGTTCGGTAAGTAACTGTTCGGGCTTGCTCCACTCTCCGCTTCGTAGCGAGTTGTTAACTTCAACAAGATACTGTTTGAAAGAGTAAGCAATAAACAGAGAATCCTCTTTTGGAAAAATAGACGGATTAACGTTTGGCGAATACCAAGTGTGTGTCTCATCGTTTGGGTCGGGAAAAATTCGTAACAGACTGTAGTCCAATAGCTGAAAGACAATGTTGACTCTCTCATCTAATTTCATCATGTCCTTATCGGTTGCTGAACGTTCAGCAGGAGACTTCCCGTAAATCTTTTGCATCTGATTAAGCAACTTATAATTACCATTTTCATCGAAAAACTGAACATAAGAGGCATAATCTTTGGGTAACCCGTAGAGCGATGAGATTTCGCTATTATCTATTGCGATAAATGGTTCATTAATCCACACTCGTGGCATTGCAAGGAAGCTTAGCAAAAACTGTTCGGGGCTAAATTGTGCCATTTTTTGCTCCTTGTAAACTTTTCTCACTATTTCTGATGAAAGTGTGTGCAGTGGCATAATTCTACCACCCGATTGCACGGGTAATGCAGCAAACTGAGCGGCATGTTCCTGTGGAATTGTAACATTTTGCACGTTCTCTGTGGATTGTGCTTGTATGGCGGTTGCTCCAACCAGCAAGAATAATAAAGTGATTATAAGATATTTACTATCCTCTCGTAAACTTTTAAGCCGGTGGCTTAACTGTCGAAAACGAGAGTTTTTCGTTATAAAGCCGAGTAAAAATCCACAGAAAAGCAAAAGGTAACCTATGTAAGTTATAGTTCTGCCTGCCACATCTTTGTTTACAGATAGAATTGTTCCAAGCTCATCTTGGTCATACGAGGCTTGAAAAAATCGGAATCCTTTCACGTCTAAAACGTTATTCATAAATACTTTTGCCTCTTGTGTTTTGCCGTCAACATGTACTAACAAGTCGCTTTCGTATGATGAAGGACTTGCCGAACCGGGATAGCGATTTAGGCGAAAATCGGTCAGTTCCAACACAAACGGCAACTTCTCAATGCTAAGCTTGTCGCCTGTGCGGACAATCATTTCGTCGGTTTTACTTCCCTCGCGAATATGTACAGTGCCCTCTTTCCCAAAAAGATGCGTTGTTAGTGCACCTCCCAAAATCACAACAAAAGCCAGATGCACGGTTAAAAGAGCCCAACGCTTCTGCTTTAAGTAGCCATATCTTCTCCATGCAAAAATAAAATTTAGCACTAACAAAAACTGCAAGAGGAAAAAAGCGGGAGAGTAGTAGACCCACTTTTTTGCCATTTCTGTTCCGTAATCTTTTTCGACAAAAGTAGCAATAGCCATTGCTGCCGCGTAAGTCAGTAGCAAGACTATTGTTGTTTTGTATGACGAAAGGTAGCGTTTAGTTTTTTCCATAAATAACGTTTTTCGTTACGTATATACTAAATCAACGCTTTAGCGAAAGAACAGGAACTCGATAAACTAAGCCAACCGAGAGTCTGAGTTCATCGGCAGGCGTGGTTATTTGTACCATTTTTGATTCGCTATATTGTTTAAATGTTGAGGTGAAAAAGAAGTGCAAATTGTCATCTTCTAAAGGATAGTACTCAATACCAGCTTGATAATTCAGCGAAGTCAGACAACTGCCTTTGTCTAAATAACCACTTGATTTATAAGTAGAAAAATCGTTGTAAAAACATTTCAAAAGAATATTCCATTTGGAATGAAATCTGTAATTTACTTCGCCAAGCACCGAAAGATAGTCAACATACTCTGCAATATTTATCGGATCAGCAGTCAGTTTTCTAATTTCGCCAAGATAGTCAATTTCGGAGCGTTGGTAGAAAGCATCAATATAGATGCTAAAAGGACCTGATTGAAACTTTTGTCCTCCGCTTACCATAAATAGTGTTTTGTTTTTTGCAGGTGAAGTGTAGTTTACAGCATAACGAAGTTGCAGAGCGTTGTTGAAATAGTTGCTATTCCAGCCAAGCGAATAGTATAGTGGCACGGTGGGTGCCTCAATCTGTAAGCCTACCTGTGGTCTTCCTACAGCTTCTTCCCAAGTACCCATACGGTTGTTGAGAACCTGAAAGGTCAGCTCTTGACTCTTTGTAGGGGCGTACGCTATCTGTGCACCAGTAAGATAACACGTTACACTATTTATTATACCGCTGTAATCATAAACTTCTACAGGATATTTGTAGTATTCGAAACCTCCAATGGAAAGGGCTTGTTTTCCGGCGATCATATAAAATTGTTCGTTAAACGCATATTTTAAATAGGCGTAATCGATCGAGGAAGGCAAGTTTTCTTTTGAAAAAATCGGTGAAACCTTATTTAATCGTTGTAGGTATTTGTAAGAGAGTTTTGGGACAATTTGTCCTGCAAAGTCAATCATTACGTGGTCGAAACGGAATGAGCCATCGTCAAACCCCATGGGTTTCCCTGCGAATTGTGCGTGATAAGCGGGGCGCAGGTGTAGTGCGGCATCCACAGATTGCTTTGTATTTTGCGCAGAAGAATCGGTGATAGATGTCTCTTGGTCAGTTGCTTGAGCCAACAGAGACGAGCAGTTTAGATAACCTACAAGAGTGGTTGAAATGATTGCAATGAAAAATGTGAAAATCCTATTCATAATGTTTTAATTTTAGTTTCGCTTTTTAGACGAATTTATTGTGGATAATCTTATTAAGATTTATTAATAAGTTTTAAATGTTTATTTGAAAAAAAATAGTGATATTGCACAAATATATTAAAAGAATGCATTATGTCGAAACAAAATAAGAACACACGAAAAAGAAAAATAAGCAGCCTGCTATTAATGGTTTTTGTTCTATTTGTAGTAGGCTGGATATTAGCTTATTATGCCAATCTTATCGGCGAGTCACGTGCAGATAGTGGACAATCAACACAGGACTTGTCAGAGCACTATGTACACCCTGATATTTCGCAAATTGTAGCAGAAAAGCCGTTTCCTGCCGAAGACAAGTACTGTCTCGCCTGTCATCAGGGGATAGAACCTGCACGTCCCATCGGCTCGAAGATGATGCAGCAGATATTAGAAAAAGGCGCATCGCTTGGCGATCCCAACGGTTGCGTTGTTTGTCATGGAGGCACACCATCTGAATTGCACAATAAAGACAGGGCACACAGCGGAGTTCCTAAAGGAAGTTTGCTGGCTGCGTTTACGCCTGTTCCTGCAGCACTACAAGTAAATGAAAATACTTGTGGACAGTGTCATGAGGATCATGTCTATAATGTTCGACTATCAATGATGAACAGCGATGCAGGCAAGATGAAAGCAATTGCATGGAGCTTCGGCATTGGCACCGAAAATTACGACCATGTTTATGCCAACAGTACACTTGTTGATACTGACGGAGCAACACCCCGTTTTGGGACTCAACAATACATTGATTACATGAAAGAGATGGCAGCTACTTTCCCAGGACAGTTCCCATCTGAACTAAAAGAGATTCCCACTGTTTCTGCCGAAGATATAAAGACAAACCCAGAGCTTGCAGCATTTACCTACCTGCGCAACTGTAATGCTTGTCACTTGAGCAATAAAGGAAATCAGGGCAGAGGACATTATCGGGGAATGGGTTGTGCAGCTTGTCACAGTGTTTACAGCAATGAGGGCTATTATGAGGGTGGTGACCCCGAAATCCCCAAAAACAGACCCGGACACTTGATGGTACACGCCATGCAAGGAACAAGAAAGTCGAGTATAAACTTTAACGACCAAAAATTAAGTGGTGTACAAGTCTCTACATGTGCCGCTTGCCATGCCGGCGGACGCAGAATTGGTCACTCTTACCAAGGGTTTATGCCATTGGAATCCTCTTATAATAAAGGTCCTTTCGATGAAAAAGGGTTACCGCAAAAGCCCAATGCAGGTTATGTTTTTAAATATATGCAGGGAGACGTTCACCGAAAAATAGAAAAAGATGGCAAAATGGTTAACGGACTTCTGTGTCAGGATTGCCATACAACCATAGGCATACATGGTAATGGAAATATTGATGTTGCCTCTTTGGGTGCGATAGAGATTGAGTGCGCCGACTGTCACGGAACGCCCACTCACTATCCATGGGAACTTCCATTGGGCTACGGCGACGAGTTTGATAAAACATTAGATATGAAGCAAGCCCGAGGAGTAGCCGATGAGCCACTTAAGGTTACCCAAGAGTTTGGTATCACTTATCCAAAAGAGGACGGCTATTTGCTATCGGCGCGAGGAAATCCGTTAGGCAACGTAGTAAGGCGTGGCGACCGCGTTATTGTGCACTCTGACGGAAGCAACAATGAGTTTGAACTTATCACGCTAAAAGAGATAGCTAAGAAAAAGAGTTGGAAAAATCCGATAGATGCCAAAGTAGCAATGGTTAGCACCAAACACATTGAAAAATTGGAGTGCTATGCTTGTCATGCTACATGGATGCCACAATATTACGGGTATAGATACGTGATTGACTACTCCAAATCATCTACAGACTGGTTACGCTCGCCACAACTCTACGGAAAGGACGGAACAACAGCCGATTATCATCAGAAGTTTGCAATGCAGCCGGGCGCACCTACTTATGGTGACTACAGCCATATCCGTTGGGAGAACGCCCCGCTTGGTGTCAACGGCGAGGGAAGAGTTTCTCCATTAGTTGGTGTAATTCAAACAGTTAGCACGGTGATTGACAAAGATGGTGAAACCGTTGTGTGGAACCATGTAGCCAAAACGAAAGAGGGTTACGACGCTATAGAATTGGCTCCACTCAATCCACATACAACTTCTTTAAAATCAAGAGAGTGTGTCGATTGTCATGGAAACCCTGTTGCAGCAGGATACGGCATTGATGGAGGAATTTATGACGCAACGCCGGGCACACCTCGTTATGCCGATGTAGTTGACGCTGAGGGAAATAATGTGAGTAAATATACACAGGTACAAATAGCCGCCATAAGCGAGTTACACGGAGATTTTATGCGATTGCTAACCCCC
>JGI24712J26585_10000619_pt1 | contig 30441 bp, 29 predicted proteins | sample BioPla3DNA2_FD_26585 | JGI IMG/M metagenome (IMG submission 26585)
GGACACAGGGGGACGGTCCCCTTGTGTTGTTGGAAAGACACAACACAAATGAACCGTCCCCACTGTGTCCAAATGAACCGTCCCCACTGTGTCCTACCCACTGTGTCCTAAAAAAACTGACCGCAGGCTCTGTCCCCATGGTTTTCACACTCCGGGCAGACAGAGTCGTCTGCCTCTACCTACGGCATGTCAGATACAGCATCGTCTGCTCTCTTTATTAGGATATAATTTTCCGCAACAGGTACTTCCATCTTAATCTTTATAATTTGCTGTGGATGGGGGGCTACCTCGATAGGATTCATGTCCTCATCCCACATTTCGGTGATAGTCATGGCCATTTCTTCTTCAGATCCGATAATTTCAATATCATCTCCCGAGAAAAATCGATTGCGCTGTTCTACGGTTGCTATCTTGGCAGATGCATCATAATCTTTAACGAGACCTATAAAACTGTAGTCCCTGATATACGACCTGCCTTCATAATGATGGTCCGTATGGCTCGGTTTATCCAAATAAAATCCTGTGGTAAAACCCCTGTAACCCGCCTTTTTCAGTCCATCCATCCATTTAGGGTTGAACCGTCTGTTTTGGGGATTTTCATAATAATTATCTATTGCCGCCCTGTATGCCTTGACAACCATTGCTACATAATAGGTTGTTTTCATCCGACCTTCTATTTTCAGGCTTGTAATTCCGGATTCAATCATTTCGGGGATATGCTCTATCATGCATAAATCCTTTGAGTTCATAAAATATGTCCCCTTTTCATCCTCGATCACCTGTATATATTCCCCGGGACGCTTTTCTTCAACCAGGTTGTATTTCCATCTGCAAGGCTGGGCACATTCGCCCCTGTTGGCATCACGGCCTACCATATAGTTGCTCAACAGACACCTGCCCGAATAAGACATGCACATGGCACCATGCACAAATGCTTCTAATTCAACCTTATCCGATACATTGTTCCTGATCTCTTTAATTTCCTTGAGGCTGAGTTCACGGGCCAGTATCACCCTTTTCGCTCCCAAATCGCCCCAGAACTTTACGGTCCTATAATTTGTGTTATTTGCCTGTGTGCTTATATGAATTTCCATATTCGGAACGGCTTCTTTCGCCACTGAGAATGTGCCGGGGTCGGAAACGATTATAGCGTCTACACCTATTTCATAAACAGCCTTCAAATATTCGGGAAGACTTTCCAGGTCTTCATTATGAGGAATAATATTAGCCGTAACATATACCTTTACTCCTCTTTCATGTGCATACCGCACACCTTCCTTTAAATCTTCCAAGCTGAAGTTTTTCGCCGCAGCCCGCAGTCCGAATATTTGTCCGCCTACATACACAGCATCCGCACCGTACATAATCGCTATTTTCAGTCTTTCCAAGTCACCTGCAGGAGCTAACAGCTCCACCTTTTTCATTCGATTTCCTCCTGTTTCTTATAACTGATAGCCAGTCCGTCGCCTATCGGTATGATACTTGTATCAAGCTGTGGATGATTGCATATATATTGCAGGTATTCCCGCATTCTGTTCACAATAGTCCTTTGCCTGCGGACCACCAATTTATCCGTAGCAACCATACCTTTATATAAAATGTTATCCGAGATAAGTACTCCGCCCGAATTAAGCAGATTAATACTTTCATTCAAAAGGTACTTATAGTGTCCCTTGGCTCCGTCTAAAAAAATCAGGTCATACTTATCTTTTAATTGCCTCAAAACCATAGCGGCATCACCTTCCATCAGGCGGATGTTTTCAGTTTTACCTGCTTTTTTTATGTTTTCTCTGGCTAGGGGAATCATTTTTTTATTTCTGTCAATGGTGGTTATGTGCCCATTTTCCCCCATGGCCTCACTGAACAACAAGGTTGAGTATGCGATGGCTGTTCCTATTTCCAATACTCTTTTTGCCTTGATCGCCTTTGTAATCACCTGCAGCAAAACCCCGACCTCTTTATGAACTATGGGTATATGATTTTCATCCGCATAGATTTCTATTTCCCTTAAAAGTCCCGTGTTTGTCGGTAAAACACTCCTTATATATTCTTCTATAAACGGTAAATTTATATTATTCAAATTCAGTAGTCCCTTCCATGTAATCTGTAAAGCCTTATGGTGTAGTGGCGAAGTGGATGCGCCTTAAAGAATAAGGATACATCATCAAACTTCTTTGGAAGCTCCATCTATAAAATAGTTGGAGTTATTCACAAAGATATTGATCCCCGATGAAACAACGAGGGTCTCGCGAGGTCAAACAATCATTATAGATAGTTCCTAAACCTCCATTATAATCGGCAGTATCATAGGTCTGCGTTTTGTCTTTTGATATAAAAATTCCCTTAAACTATCCCTGATAGAACCTTTCAGCGGTGACCATTCCCTGATATTCTGCTGTTCGCAATCATTTAAGACACACCGTACAATCTCCCTGGCTTCTTCCATTAAATCCTCGGATTCTCGTACATAGACAAATCCTCTCGAGATAATATCCGGCCCCGCTACAACTTTTCCGTCTTCTTTGGTAATAGTGACAACCACTATCATCAATCCGTCCTCCGCCAGATGTTTACGGTCCCTGAGGACTATATTCCCCACGTCCCCGACACCTAAGCCGTCTACCAATACCCTTCCTGCCTGTACACTGCCTGAAATCTTACCATAATCTTCTCCAAATTCAAAAACAGTGCCGTTTTGTCCGATAAATATATTTTCTTTCGGCATACCCAGGCTTTGAGCCAACTTGCTATGCTGGGTTAAATGTCTGAATTCGCCATGTACAGGTATGAAATATTTGGGCTTTGCCAATATGTGCATCAATTTTAATTCCTCCTGACAGGCATGCCCCGAAACATGGACCTCGGCCAAACTTTCATAAATAACCTCGGCCCCTTTTTCAAATAGCTGGTTGATAACACGTGTGACGGATTTTTCATTACCGGGAATTGGGCTGGCTGAAAAAACAACCAGGTCCCCTTCTTGAATATCCAGTTTTTTATGTTCCGAACTGGCCATCCTGGACAATGCGGCCATGGATTCGCCTTGGCTTCCGGTGGTTAAAATCAGAATTTCATGGTCCTCATATTTATCCATTTCATTTACATCGATAATCAAACCTTCCTCTATGTCCAAGGCCCCTAATTCACTGGCAACAGTTGTCACATTTATCATACTTCTTCCCGATACTACTACTTTTCTGTCATATTTATGTGCCGCATTTAGTACCTGCTGTATCCTGTGTACATTAGAGGCAAATGTAGCTACTATAACACGCTGTTTGGTATTTCTGAGAATACTTTCAAATGTTTCGCCTACACTGCTTTCGGACATTGTCGACCCCGGCCTTTCTACATTTGTGCTGTCCGCCATCATCACCAAAACGCCTTCCCGACCCAACTCGGCTATTCGATGCAAGTCGGTCAACTGGCCGTCAATGGGTGTAAAGTCTATTTTAAAGTCTCCCGTATGAAAAATTATGCCTATCGATGTGTGTATGGCTATGGCACAAGAATCCGGTATACTGTGACTTGTGCGAATAAATTCTATATTAAATTCGCCGAGTTTGATTGTCTGGCCGGGTTCCACTCTCTGTAGGTGCACCATATCGAGCTTGTGTTCCTTGAGTTTAATCTCCACCAGTCCCAGTGTCAACCTGGTACCGTATACAGGAACGTTCAATTTTTTAAGGACATAAGGAAGTGCGCCGATATGATCCTCATGCCCATGGGTTAATACTATCCCTTTTATCCTTTCTTTATTTTTTACCAGATATGTTATATCGGGGATGACTATATCAATCCCTAACATATCGTCCTCCGGAAAGCTCAAACCACAATCGATAATCAATATTTCATCCTTATATTCGAATGCGGTCATATTTCTTCCGATCTCGCTAAGCCCTCCCAGAGGTATAATTTTAATCTTTGTTGCTTTTTTGGTCAATACCATCTCTCCTTTTGCATTTTGTTACTCCGTTTATTTGTTTCAATATTAATACATATATTAATAATCCGCACACATCAAATACGATATATTATATCATATATCGTCAATATAAAGCCTGTATTATTGAATAAAAATAAATAACCCCCTATCCATATCCATCCCACATTCCGCTGAATGCATAATTATTTTTATGTGTTCTGTAAACATACATGTAATTAACAGTAAAAGGTTAGATTATGGAAATATGCACCATGATAATTCCTGTTAAAACCGTAATAGAATAACATGATAAGTGTTTGTACAGTTTGTTATATAAAATTTTTTTCGGCGGAATACGGGATTCATATATTTTTTCCTGAATGTTAAAATTTATATATCACATATAGAAATATGTAGAAAAGTCTTGCAGAGATTCTACAAGACTATCGGCATTTAGAACAAACACCAAAAAATTTAACTTTACGATCCTTGATAATAAAATTATATTTTTTTTCTATCTCCTTCTCCAAGTATCCCAACAAATCCAGCTCTACTTCTATTATATCATTACAAACCTCACAGATCAGGTGATGGTGCTGATGTTCATTCTCATCGGTATTTAACTCGTACCTCATACACCCGTCGTCTATATTCAACCTTGAAATCATTGACATATCATCCAGCAACTGCAGCGTTCTGTATACGGTTGCCAACCCGATTTCCGGACATTTTTCTTTTACGACATTATAAATTTCCTCGGTATTTAAATGTTTGCCTTGATTCTCAATAATAGCATCTAATATAGCTCTTCGCTGAGGGGTCAATTTATACCCTTTATCCTTCAATTTTTCTCTTAATGAATCGGCCAGGTTTTCCATTTTCCCACCTTCATTTCTCAAATAATAATGCTTTTCAAGTATATAGTATAGTAAAAAATTGTGAGATTGTCAACCTTAACTGATAAACATAATAAATGAAATAGTCTTTGACCCTCTGTAGATGATAATCATAACAAAAAAGCAGCCGGGCTGCTTTTGATTTAAAATATAACCGGATAAGCTTCTTTTTTTGTCATTACTATGAAAATCTTAGGGACGGACGGCCCTGTCCATCCCGGGCAGACAGAGCCGCCTGCCCTACCCTGCGTTGTATCGGATGACATCCAAATGAATTCGAAGCAGCGTTGCACCGGGCCCTTACATTTCCTGTTCGATTAATGTTTCATATGCAACTACTACATCCTCATATTCTTCATCATCTTCAATGGAAACAAGTGTAAATTCGTCCTTTTCCTTATTGTCATATTCAATTCTGAATGCATAAGCATCTGATTCCTCATCCGAACCTGCCTCAGCTAAAATTGCGTATTCATTGCCCTTTGATTCAAATGTCATTATTATTTCGAAATCCTCTTCCTGTCCATCCTCGTCTATCAATGTAATTATATTGTCATTTTCTTCCATTGTTATATCCCTCCTCTTGGTTATCATTACGATAGTCGTATTATATACCAATCTTATATAAAAAATACCGCTTATGTTTTGGAAACCTTCGAATGAATTCGAGGTTACATTGTCACCGAATAATCTTCGAATAAATCTGGAGCCTTGTTGTTAACTTTTTTATCATTCTGAGACAGACAGTATTGACGGTGCTTACGAAGAATCCTGGACAACTTTCGAATAAATTCGAAGTTACCGTGTTTTACTTATACTGTCCAGATATCCCTGCAGGATATACACGGCAGCCATTTTATCAATTACATCTCTTCTTTTTTTTCTGCTGACGTCCGCTTCTATAAGGGTTCTTTCGGCGGCTGCGGTGGTCAGTCTTTCGTCCCACCGAATAATTTCTATACCATCAAATTTCTCGCCCAATTTTTCATTGAACTCCAGTACCTTCTGACCCTGGGAGCCTAGCGTTCCGTCCATATTTTTGGGTAATCCCACAACAATTTTGTCCACCTTATATTTTTTAATAATATCCCCGAGTTTTTGCAGATCCTTTTTTATTCCGTTCCTCCGTATGGTTTCCAAACCCTGTGCAGTCCATCCCAACGGATCGCTCAGAGCTACGCCTATGGTTTTATCCCCTACGTCGAGACCCATGATTCTTGACATGTGTATACACCCCTCTAAATTACCTTTATACAAAAATGGGGGCAATATTTGGAACAGTAACCGCATAGCACACATTTGCTGTGGTCTACCACAGCTTTGCCGTTAACCATTTTGAGCGCATTCTGACCGCAATGTTCTGTACATATCCCGCATCCTTGGCACCATTCGGATATGAGCAATTTTCTCTTCTTAGCCCCGATTTTTTCTAACGACGGTTTGTTTATTTCCCTTCCTTCAAATATAGCTACATTGACATCTACTTCCTCCTTGCTCTGCATACCCGTGGCAATAGAATCCAACATAGGAAGGTCCAGCACAAAATCAAAACATTGTTGGAAATTTTTTAGAAGGTTGCCCCCGCCCAAGGGCTTCATTCCGTATATGCCTTTTCCTAATTTATGGGCATCACTGAGCGCAGAGAGCATATCCTCAATTGTTCCGTCCTGTATTCCCAATCCGTTTATATTGACTATCGGATGTATGATTTCTATCTCCTTATATTTTAAAGCCCCTTTTACTGCCGCAATCGTATGGGTGGACAGTCCGATACCTCTTATATATCCCTTTTCCTTCATCTTTAAAAAATACTCTATAGCCTCGTAATGTCCTCGTATAGTATGCTCGCTTTCCTGTTCATGCAATAAAAAAAGATCCACATAATCCGTATTCATTTCCTTCAGAGCTTTTTTTAAACTGTTTTCAGCAGTTTCTTTGGAATATGCATAGGATTTTGTAGCAATTATAATCTTACTCCTGTCCAGATGCCTCAATGCATACCCTATATGCCCGTAGGTTTCATATAATTCCGCCGTATCAACAAAATTAATTCCGTTTTCAAAACCATATAACAACAAGTCCCCGCCCTCTTTATGGCTTTGATTTGTCTGCAGAGGACTCATGGTCAAACTTCCGAAACATAGCCTTGAGACTTCTATATTTGTGCTTCCCAATTTTCTTTTTTCCATATGACCACCCATTTAACTATTGCTTACGACCTAAATCCTCGATTATTAAGTACAACATCGTTGATGTTAAAAATATCACACTTGCGGCGGCTACCACCGTACCCGAGTCGTTGACCGCGAAACCGATAATACAGGCTACAATGATTCCGCTCCAACCCAAGGCCAGTTTGGGGTACTTTATGGATATTTTTCTGAACCATCCGATAGGTTTATAGAAAAGTATACTCAGTACCACAACCGCACTCAACAGTACCTTGCTCCAAATGGTTACGCCCATAAGCCGTAAATTCATAGCAACCTTTCTGGCTATGATTTGATATATTATAACAGGGCCGTTTGAAATAATTTGATTGATTGCCCCTGCCAGGTGGGACTTGTTTTTAACGACAAACAAATCAATCAAAGCCATTGAACCCACCGCAAATATTGCAGCCAGGCCCATATATACAAGTCTTTTGAAATTAATCTTTTTTTCCAATAACCTGACAGATACGAATAGAAAAGCAATCACTGCGGTAATTGTCCCGCCTACGTTGGCTCCAAAACTCGGAAATCCGACAATAACAGCAACCAATCCGTAAATCATTATAGGTACATATTTATTTATATGATATCTTTCCATCAATACGGTAGTAAGTACTAAAACAGCTCCGACCAATACTCCCATATACTCGTTACCTATTCCATAATATCTGGCACCTATTATGGGGTCATATCCTAACAGAGAATTTTTAATCAGGTTTTGCCCGCTGACAATATCAAACAATAATCCCAATACCAATAAAGACATTGTATATAAAATCACATTTAACGGGTTACCCTCGGATATCGAGTAAATTACAAGTATTACAATTGAGGTGATTGTCAGTAATAGTAAATATGTAATAACAATGTTTGTCACTCCGAACAAGGGCATCAACAGTAACACAAACGGAACAACCATGTTTCCTACCAGAGCCAATGATATATATTTATACCAATTAACAGGTAACCTGTTCTTGAATATTATCAGAATCAATGCCAAGACAGAGATAATTATTTGGTACACGGCAAAACTGTATAAAACCCTGTATCTCTGTGTGGATGTATTAACCACCCTTCTGTTTAAACTGCGTATATAATTTAAATTGTTTTGCTGCGGAACGGATTGTAGCACTCTGCCCGTCATTTTGTCGGAGGTCAGATTGAAATAAGACAAGACAGTGGGGGCAACATCCACGTTACCCACAATCCCGTTCCTTCTTGTAGTTTTTGAATAGAGCACCTGTTCGCCATCATTGCCTTCATAGATGATAAAGGGAGTCAATCTGTCGCCTCTGCTTGCCGCCTTATCGGATGGATACGGGGTAACAATTATAAGCTTGGCATCTTTTTTATCTAAATTTTCAACAACATTACGGATAAAATCATCTATTTCGTTCAATATACTTATTCTGTGTTTTTCATATATTTCGGGACGCAGGTTTTCTTTGTATCTTTCTAACCTTATGGTATCACCGGTTTCGATCACAATTAAATTTGAACTCAAATATTCTTCTTTAAATTTATCCAATAGCAATTTATAGTCGGTTTTCAGTCCGAAGGGTCTTGTACTATCCTTTTTGATTAACTTATCGCTTATGTCGCCTGAGTGTATGTGCCCGTCCAAATCCATAGCTATCAATCCTGCAGGTGTCAACCTGACGTCCTCGACATCCCCATTACCTATCAAAGCGGTTTTATATCCGTTTTCACTGAGCACTTGGCCCAAAATTCCCGGCATGGCACCGTATTCCCCGTTTAAATTTTGGACAACCAATTTATTGATATCTAAATTGATAATGCCGTTTTCGAACATTTTTTTACCGGTGCGCCTTTCGTATATAGGGCCGGTTTTATCATCAATACCATGAAAAAAAGATGTAGCATGTGAAGCCTCCGCTCTTGTTCCCCACCCTATAGTAGCATAAGATTTGAACTCGCTATTTTTGCCGGAGGCCCTTGTGTTCATCAGAGCGATCGAGCCTTTATCTATAAGTTCCCTCACATACGGCATCTTTTCAAGATCATCTAAATCTATTCGACTGATCACAACCATTACCACCCTGACGTTATCACTGTCAGACAGTTGTGTTCTTAATCCATGGCTTATATCTGTTGCCATTGTAATTACTAAAACCAACGTTAATATTAGGCATTTTGTTTTTATGTTCAATTTAAAACCACCTACTTTTTATTTAAATACGTCTTCAATAATTCCTCCAGTAATTCATCCCTTTCAATTTGCCTGATTAACGTCCTGGCATTGTTATGGCTCGTGATATAAGTAGGGTCTCCGGATAAAATATATCCGATAAATTGATTTGTAGGATTATATCCCTTCTCTTCCAGAGCCCGATATACATTTAAAATTATATCTCTCGCTTTTTTTTCTTTTTCCTCATCTAAATTAAATTCCATAGTAAAATTATTTTTGTCCGGCATGATTACACCCCTCTCTATTTATTTAATACCATCTTACCACATCATACTATTTATATTAAGTAGTATTATAATATATAAATGAAAAAACAGGAACATGAAGGCCATATTCCTGTTCCCTGATTATTCTTTTAATTGCTTCTTTAATATTTCCTTTGCAAGGGACAAAGCATCTCCGATTTTATCAGGATTTTTTCCGCCTGCCTGTGCCATGTCAGGCCTTCCTCCGCCCCCGCCGCCTGTAATCTTGGCAACCTCCTTAATCAGGTTGCCGCAATGTATTCCCTTACCCAAAACATCTTTTGTGGCAGTAGCGATAAAATTAACCTTACCGCCTTTGTCGGATGCCAATACTATCACCCCGGAATTTATCTTTTCTCTGAGGACATCCCCAATCTTTCTTAAATCATCCATTTCTTGATTATCTACAGATTGGATAACCGTGTTTACACCGCTTATGGATTGCATCTGATCCAAAAGATCATCGGTGGAACTGCTCGCCAATCGACTCTTGAGCTTGTTCAATTCCCTGTCTTTTTCCTTTATCTCATGTATCAATTCATCTACACGCTGAACCACATTTTGAGGTTGGGTTTTTAATGTGTCCGTTATTTGCGCTATAACCTGTTGATTTTTCTGTACATGCCTGTATGCCTCAATGCCGGTAATGGCTTCAATTCTTCTCACCCCGGCAGCTACCCCGCCTTCACTCAGTATAATCAGCATACCTATTTCACCGCTGTTATCTACATGTGTTCCCCCGCATAATTCTGTACTGTAATCCCCGACTTTGACGACCCTGACCACATCACCGTATTTTTCACCGAACAGAGCTTCCGCACCCATATCTTTGGCTTCATCCATAGAGGTTTCAAAGGCACATACGTCTAAATCGTCTAATATCCGTTCGTTGGCTATATTCTCCACCTCTTTAATCTGTTCAGCCGTCAAACCTTCAAAGTGGGTAAAGTCAAATCTCAATCTTTCAGGGGTTACCAGCGATCCTGCTTGTTGAACGTGTTCACCCAGTACCTGTTTTAGGGCTTTGTGCAATATATGTGTGGCGGTATGGTTGCGGGCAGTGTCCTTTCTAAGGTTTGAATCTACTCTGGCCTTGACAGTATCCCCAGTATGCAATTCCCCTTCTTCTATTTTAACAATATGATGAATTTGATCGTGGGGGCCTTTTTTGGTATCCATTACCGATCCTCTCATTGTCTCGTTGCATAGAATACCGACATCCCCAACCTGTCCCCCGCTTTCACCGTAAAAAACGGTTTTGTCCAAAATAACAATCACTTCATCTCCGATGTTGCCTTTATCCACTATATTGCCTTTATTTACGATTGCTATTACTTCACCTTCATGCTCCAAATCGCTATAACCCTTAAAATCTGTATAAATATCTTTATCCAGTTTAGAAAAAATGTCTTCCTCCCAACCTTCAACATCTGTCCCCGTTCTTGCCTTACGGGCCCTTTGTCTCTGCTTTTCCATCTCTGTTTCAAAACCCTGTTCGTCTAAACGAAACCCCTTTTCCTCCAGTATCTCCCCGGTCAAATCCACCGGAAAGCCATAGGTATCATAGAGCCTGAATGCATCGGGTCCGCTTAACACTTTTTTGTCGGCATCCAACAGTTCTTCAATATAGCCGTTTAAAATATCCATACCCTGGTCTATTGTTTCCATAAATCTCTCTTCTTCAACCCGGATTATTTTTTTGATGTAATCTTGCTTCTCCACTAATTCATTGTAGGCTTCCCCATAATTTTCGCTGACCCTGTCAACCAGTCTGTACAAAAATGCCTCATGCACACCCAATAGTTTGCCGTGTCGTGCTGCTCTTCGGAGTAGTCTTCTTAAAATATAACCTCTGCCCTCGTTGCTCGGCAATATTCCGTCCCCAATCATGAAGGATATAGAACGTATATGGTCGGTTATAATTCTGATAGACATATCCGTCTTCTCGTCCTTTCTATACTTTGTGCCTGTAATTTCACACACGTCGTCCAGTATGGGCTTTATTATATCAATATCGAAAATAGATTCCACTCCCTGTACGATACAGGCTATCCTTTCCAGACCCATTCCCGTATCTATATTGGGATTCGGAAGGGGTGTATAATTACCGGCTTCATCTCTATCAAATTGGGTAAATACATGGTTCCAAAATTCAATATACCTGTCACATTCACAGCCGGGTTTACAATTTTCATCCCCGCAGCCGTATTCTTCACCGCGATCAAAATATAGTTCCGAACATGGACCTGAGGGGCCTGTCCCGATTTCCCAGAAATTATCCGCCTTCCCTAACCGAATGATTCTCTCTTCAGGTAATCCAATCACCTTATTCCAAATTTCGAAGGCTTCGTCGTCTTCCAAATATATGGTAATCCATAATTTATCGACAGGCAAATTCAGATGTTCGACCACAAGTTCCCAACCCCACTCGATGGATTCTTTTTTAAAATAATCTCCGAAGGAAAAGTTGCCTAACATCTCAAAAAACGTGGCGTGCCTTGCCGTTTTGCCGATATTTTCGATATCCCCCGTGCGGATACATTTCTGGCTGGTAGCTATCCTTATACTGGGCGGTTTCTCCAGCCCCGCAAAATATGATTTGAGCGGAGCCATTCCGGAATTTATCAATAGCAAACTCTTATCCTTTTGCGGTACTAAAGGGAAACTGTGCAAAATCATATGGTCCTTTGACTTAAAAAAATCTAAAAACTGTCTTCTTATTTCATTTGAGCTCAATTTCTTCATAACAATCCTCCCCGTAACTCTTGGCTTTAATCTATTAAAAAAACAAAACCCCCATCCATACAAAACACAATTGTAGGGACGAGAGCCTTCTCGTGGTACCACCCTAATTATCGCTTAAAAAACGATCACTCGGAAAAACAGTATAACGGCTTGGCCGATGATTTCTACTTAATTTCAAAATCATTACTCAAAGACTGCTTCACATACCTATGTGGAAGTTTTTCAGCCAAAGACTTCCTCTCTGTGGTAATTTATGATATGCTACTCCTTCTTCTCATAGTTTTTAACAGTATTTTATTGGTGGTTAATTTCTATATGAATTATATAGAATATACCGTGTTTTGTCAATGTATACCCAAAATCAAAGATCCTTCGCGGCACCGTTAATTCTATCCATCTTAGGATGACAACAAGACTGAGACCCTTCGCCTGCATCGTTGGTTCTGTCCACCTCGGGATGACAAAAACATAGTCCATATTTATTTCATGCCGTCCCAAAGGCTTGTAATATGACCCATAAGATGTTTCCCGATAACCCTGATTATTCCGACCACAGGAACTGCAACCAGAAGCCCGAATATTCCGAAAAATTTCCCCGCAACAATCAACGACAAAATTATGATTATAGGATGAAGTCCCACGTTTTGACCGACAATCTTCGGTGAAACAATGCCGCTCATTACTTGTTGTATGGCCACAAATACGAGTATTACCCATAGAACCTTTTTTGTTCCCCCCAGGGATGCAAAGACTATTGCGGGAATTATTCCGATTATCGGACCGAAGTAAGGGATTATGTCAGTCAGACCCGCAATCATACCTATTACCACCGCAAATTCCACTTTCAGAATGAGAAGGGATATCGTAGTCAAAATACCTACCAGTACCGCTACTATCAACTGGCCTCTTATAAAACCGGACAGGACTCCATTGACATCGTTGGCAATATCAATTGCTTCCCTCCTACGGGGTTTAGGTATTGTCGAAACCAACATATTCCTGAATTTATCCGCATCCTTTAAAAAATAAAAAGCCAGAATGGGAATCAATATTATATTTACAATCCTTGAAAACATGGACAACAAAAAGTCCGTCACCGTAGATATACCTTGTATTATAAAGTTTTCAACCCTGTCGACATTAAGAATGTCGGGCTGAAATGCTTTTTTTATTCCATCGAATTCATCGGGCAGATTCTGCACACTCCGATTATATCTTTCATATATTCTATATATATAATTATAACAATTGTTCCCAATCTGAGGCAAATCATTTAACAATTTTTTTATTTCCAGTGTAAGTCGGGGAAACAATGTAACAGAGAACACCAGCGTAACCAGTCCGATTGCAAAATATACAATAAATATCGCCCATAATTTTTTTATACCCTTTGTCTCAATATAAGTAACCAAGGGATTTAAAAGATATGCCAATATAATTGCAAATATAAATGGTGACAATATCTCATATATCAAGCCTCCTGACTGCATTATTACAACAATAAGGGTTAAAAATATGAACAAGGATAAAAAATAAACAATTTGGCGTTTTCCAACGTTAATTTTTTTATCCGAGCCTATGAACCTGTTACCGATATGTATCAGAAAGTAAATAACTAAAAATAATAGCACAACAATTAAAAATTGTGTGGTAATCCTTATGATGCCGGTTAAAATGCCGCGTTCAGCCAGATTTTTAAAGTTTTTGGATATAGCCTGTATTGCATTCTCCTTTTCCATCCCTTCACCTCTCCATACTATATATTTATGTCCCATTATTCGTATATATAGTATTAACCGAGCCTATAACCATATAAAAATTTTTGAGTGACAAAACCCCACCCACAGACCGGGGTATTTGTCACTCAAAAATTTCGGATTCATGTTTCCATGACAAGTATATATCAAAATATGTTAAGTCCTTTCATAACGGTTGCAACACGGTTTAAAATCCTTTTTTTTCTCATTGTCCTTCTTCTGTGAATTTTTTTGCCCAAAGCAAACATAGCAATGGTTGTGCCCAGGGCTCCTCCTGTAATAATCCCTTTCACGACTCTTCTGTTCATGTCTCCACCCCTTCACATTTTGCCCATTCAGGCCCTGTTATATTATTTCAACTGTTGTATTTTTAAGCGAGTAATCAAAACTATGATTTTATTATCTGTTATTATATTTTGTTAGTTTTTTAAATCTATACCAAGTAAATTTTTCAATCACCAAACAAAAAATCATCCCTTGTCTGCGATAAAATTTTGTTCAAAAAATAAAAAATGCAGATATTATCCGCATTTTTTTATTCTTCATCATGATCATGGCCATCATGATCATCGTTCGGGTCAAATCCATCTAGCTCTTTATAAGTTAAGTTTCTTTCTTTAGCATAGTTGTATATCGCCGTCTTCACCGCTCGTTCCGCCAATACGGAACAATGTACCTTTGCGGGGGGAAGTCCGTCAAGGGCTTCTACAACAGCCATATTCGTCAGCCGAAGCGCCTCCCTCACGGTTTTACCTTTAATCATTTCCGTTGCCATACTGGATGTGGCTATAGCGGAACCGCATCCAAAGGTCTTGAATTTTACATCCGTAATAATATCATTATTATCTATCTTTAAGTACATTCTCATAATGTCTCCGCATATCGGATTGCCGACCTCTCCTATTGCCTCCGCATCCTCTATCTCGCCGACATTTCTCGGGTTCATAAAATGGTCCATCACTTTTTCATTATACATTATTTACTTCCCCCTTTTTACCTTCTCATATAATGGTGATATCTGTCTCAATCTATCTACAATGGACTGCAGCTTTTCCACAACATAATTTATTTCGTCTTCCGTAGTAAAATCACCTATTGTCAGCCTCAACGAGCCATGCGCTATTTCGTGACTCAATCCGATTGCCGCCAAAACGTGTGAAGGGCCCAGTGAACCTGATGTGCAAGCCGAACCGCTGGATGCGGCAATACCCTCCATATCCAAACTCAATAAAATTGATTCGCCTTCTATAAATTCAAAGGAAATGTTCACATTTCCGGGAAGTCTTTTTGTCGGATGTCCGTTTAGTCTTGTATATGGTATCTTCGTCATAATTCCATCGATTAACTTGTCCCTCAATCTTGTCAGTCTATCTATATGTTCCTCTATATTTTCATATGCCATTTCTGCCGCTTTACCCAGCCCTACAATCCCCGGCATATTTTCGGTACCTGCCCTTCTCTTCTTTTCCTGGCCTCCTCCGTGTATCAATTGTTGGATTTTTGTGCCTTTTTTTATATATAATGCGCCTACACCCTTAGGCCCGTATATCTTATGGGCTGAAATGGACAATAAGTCCACACCCAAATCGTTTACATCAATTATTTCATTTCCGTAAGCCTGTACCGCATCGGTATGAAAAATAATTCCGCTTTTTTTGGCTATCTGTGCAAGTTCCTTGATGGGCTGTATCGTACCTATTTCGTTATTTGCATACATAATACTGACTAAAATGGTATTATCTCTGATAGCATTTTTTAAATCATCCACGCCGACTAAACCGTATTTGTCGACATCCAAATAGGTTATTTCAAAACCCTCTTTTTCTAAGTATTCACATGTGTGTAACACAGCATGATGTTCAATTTTAGAAGTTATAATATGATTGCCTTTATCTCTGTTCGCAAATGCAACCCCTTTGATAGCCCAATTATCAGATTCGGACCCTCCGCCGGTGAAAAAAATCTCTTCCGATTTTGAATTTAATGTCTTTGCAACCCTGTCCCTGGCAATATCGAGTGCATTCCTGCCTTGTCTGCCTATATTATAAATACTTGACGGATTACCGAAATTGATATTAAAAAATGGCAGCATCTCCTCCAGCACTTCTTTTTTTACAGGCGTAGTTGCGGCATAATCAAAATAAAGTTGTGTACACATCCGATTCCTCTCCCTACAGTGTATATTTGTATATTAAATAATGTATAACTTGAAAGGTCAAGCCTTCTTTTTATAATCGTCCAACATATCTTGCAAAGTAATAAAATCAATAACGTCACTGATACTGGTTTGTATTTTTTCCCACACTGTTTTGGCTATACAATGGTCTGCATTATTGCATTGTATCGGCCCGTTCTCCAAAACACAGTCCGAAGGACCCAAGGGACCTTCTAAAACCCTGATAATATCCCCTACCGTTATTTCAGACGGCTTATGAGCCAACATATAGCCTCCCTGCGCTCCCCTTACGCTTTTCACCAATCCCGATTTTCTGAGTTCGGCGATCAGTTGTTCTAAGTAATGGTCCGAAACCCGTTGCCTTTCGGCAATATTCTTAAGGGGGATAGGTCCTTCCCCGTCATGTACCGCTAAATCGAACATAGCCTTTAAACCGTATCTCCCTTTGGTAGAAAGTTTCATATTCCCCCTCCTTCAATTCCAAGTAAAATGATAGGGATTCTTCAATAATTATAGTATACCCTACCATTTTTGTCAACATTAATTAATAATTTGCAAAAAAATAATAATGCATTGCGTTTTGTTTGCATATGCACTATTATTTTTATGTTTTTAAAATATATTATTTAGAGATAACCTCTCTGTTTTTATAATATCCACATTCAGGACATACTCTATGAGGCAACTTCGGTTCATGGCACTGCGGACATTCTACAAACCCCGGGGCAGTATATTTCTGGTTGGAAGCCCTTCTCATATTTCTTTTTGATTTTCCTGTTTTACGTTTTGGTACTGCCATATCTACACCTCCTTATTTCTGTTATAAAAGCTCTTTGAGTTTAGCTAATCGAGGGTCTATATCATTATCATGGGGCTGTAGATGGTTACAATTGCATGAACCTTTTTCTATTTTTGCACCACATTTCGGACAAAGACCTTGACATGCTTCATCACATACAAGTTTAATGGGAATATTCATTATAATATGTTCTTTTATCAGCTTATCTAAATCAAACATATTATCCTTATAATAAATTATGTCATCATCTATCTGATCATCCTCATATTCAAACAGATTTTCATGGATAATCTCGGCATTTATGCTTGAATTGAAATGATAAACAAAGGACTCCAGGCATCTATTACAATGTGCTTGCATATCCGTCGCTATTTCCAGAGTTATATATAGTCTGCAATCGACTACATACAGTTTGCCCTTGACATCAACAGGTGATATTACGTGTATCTCATCACCGTAAGACTCAATGGTACCAAGATCTAGGGAAAAATTTAAATTTAATGTATTTTGTTCCCCTTTTCTTATATTATCAATATCGAGTTTCATAGCCACCACCCTGAGCATATTGCAAAGATAAATTATATAGATGATTATATAAATGATTTTTTTGTTTGTCAAGTGCTTTATTCCATAGTTTAACAAGCATTCGCACTGACATCTGATGATTATCGTCTTGTATTTTTTACAAAAATATTAAAAGGTAGGCATGCCTACCTTCTAGTATTTGTATATTTATTAAAATTTATAGCTTTTCTACTATTTCTTTGGTATCCCTGGCAATAGCGAGTTCTTCGTTTGTAGGTACTACCATTACCGTAACCTTGGAATCGTCCGAAGATATTACGGTTTCTTTTCCTCTTACGTTGTTTTTCTCATCGTCGATTTTTATTCCAAGGAACTCTAAACCGCTACAAGATTCTTTACGGACATCTATAGCATTTTCACCTACGCCGGCTGTAAATACTATGACATCCAAACCACCCATCATAGCAGCGTAAACAGCTATATATCTTTTAATTCTTCGATTGTACAGATCCAGTGCCAATTGTGCCCTGTAATTGCCTTCTTCGGCACCTTTCATTATATCCCTGAGGTCATTACTTATCCCTGATACTCCGAGGAGCCCGGATTTTTTATTCATCAAATTATCAATTTCTTGGTATGACAGATCTTCCCTCTGTCCTACAAATGGAACAATAGCAGGGTCTATATCTCCGCATCTTGTACCCATTACTAAACCTTCTAACGGGGTGAGGCCCATGCTTGTATCGACGGATTTGCCTCCATCTACGGCGGTTATACTGGCGCCGTTTCCTATATGACAAGTAATAATTTTCAGGTCTTCAATCGGTTTTTCAAGTATTTCGGCTGCCCTTCGTGCTACATACATATGAGACGTACCATGGAATCCATATCTTCTGACACCGTGTTTTTCATATAATTCATAAGGTAGTGCATATATATACGCTTCCGGAGGCATTGTTTGATGAAATGCCGTATCAAATACTGCCACCGCCGGCACACCCGGTAATATTTCTTGGGCGGCATATATCCCTAAGAGATTTGGAGGATTATGTAAGGGCGCAAGATTAGCACATCTTTCTACCTCACTTATTACCTTGTCCGTTATAAGTATGGAACTCGTAAATTCCTCTCCCCCGTGAACAACACGATGACCTGTTGCCGATATCTCATCCATTGATTTAATTGCCCCATACTCGGGATGGATCAACGCATTCATTACAATTCCAAGTGTTATTTTATGGTCTTTTAGGTCTTCCTTTATAACAACCTTTTCTTTACCAATTGTTTCGTGGGTTAGAAATGAATCGTCAATTCCTATTCTTTCAGCTAGACCTATTGCTAGAAGTTCTTCATTTTGCATATCAATGAGCTGATATTTTAGTGATGAGCTTCCGCAATTAATTACTAAAATTTTCATATTTAAACCTCCTTAATATTTTACTACTACTCCTACCCTTTCTATATTATCACTAATCATAATATTACTACTAATCATAATAAATTTTTGGAGAAATATCAAGTTATTTAATCAATTTTTAGAATTTAACACAGAATATATTTAAAACTTGAGCCTTACCAAATTCAGTAATATGTATTAGAATATACATCAAACAAATTTTTTTTGGAGGGATTATGGATATTTTAGGTTTGATTACAGAGTATAACCCATTTCACAATGGGCATTTATATCATTTGAACACATCCAAAAGAATTACCGACGCTACACATACCGTGGCGGTAATGAGCGGCAATTTCCTTCAGAGGGGAGAACCCGCCATCCTGCACAAATGGGAGCGTGCAAAAATGGCTGTAAGATCGGGTGTCGATCTGGTAATTGAGCTCCCTACTCTTTATGCCTGCTCAACAGCGGAGCTTTTTGCCTACGGGGCTGTCAGTCTGCTTGACAGTTTGGAAGCTGTCAACTATATCAGCTTTGGCAGCGAAATAGGCGATATTGGTTTGCTTTCAAAAATCGCCGATATATTGGCTAAGCCTCCGCCCCATTTTTCGATAATACTGAAAAACTATGTTAACCTGGGTTTTACATTCCCCGTTGCTCGTTCTAAGGCTATGGTCGAATATCTTAAAAAAACGGAACATTGTAATATCGATGAATTGGTCTTAATAGACGATATCATGAAAAGTTCAAATAATATTTTGGGTATAGAATATCTGAAAGCGATTAAACAATTGGACAGCACCATCGTACCCCGTACCGTCAGTAGAAAAATGACCTGTTATAGTGACAAAAAAATTTCCGATATCCCGATTGCAAGTGCTACCGCTATAAGAAAACATATATTTAGCGGTAAACCTCTATCGGATATCAGTCACGTCATCCCGAATTCTACGTTCAATATTCTGTTATCCAACATAAAGGCCGGGTTGGCTCCTATCTCTGACACGGATTTTGAAAGATCTGTTTTTACCATACTGAGGAGAAGCAACCCGGGTAATATAAGAAATGTTTTTGATGTGGTGGAAGGGCTGGAAAACAAAATCTATCGATGTGCCGTCAGAATGGACACCCTGGAAGGGCTTCATGATTGCATTAAGAGTAAGCGTTATACAACAACAAGATTACAACGAATTCTGACGCACATTTTGTTGAATATAAGCAAAGACGATATTTCCTATTGTAACGACAACGGCGGTCCCCAATATGCCCGTATATTGGCCTTTAACACAAAAGGACGGGAAATACTTAGGGTTTTAAAAACTACTTCTTCTATCCCCATAATATCTAATTTAAAATATTACCGTCCACAAAATAAGGCTGCACATAGAATGTTAAATATAGACATACGTGCAACCAATATATATTCCCTAGCTTTTAAAAACAGATCGGCCATCAAGGAGCCTCTGGATTATACAACAAAGCCTCATTATGAAAATATTTAGATTGTTATTTGCCGCAATACGAATAACGCCCCGCCTTATAAAATATATTTAGTATAGACCTATTGCAACATTTACTAACTATTAAATATGTGCGATAGGATTTTGATGGAAAATACAATGAAATCACATTTGCAGAATATGATTATAACACTCAACGAATTGAGATAAAAAATCCGTTAAAAAATTTCACAAAAAAATATGTTTTCATTAAGGAGAAATACTATGCCCTTGAATGTTATTCTGTTTGCCGGATTTGTACTAATATTTATCTTCATTGCAACGTATTTTCGAAAATTCATAAATTACAGGTTATGTAAGGCTTTTTCCAATTATTTAATTATATTAACCGTGCTCTTGTTGGTAATTACAATTATGATATATCCGGCAGAATCTGTGCAGGCAGCCTACAACGGGCTTGTTATATGGGCAACGTTGGTAATTCCGGCGCTGCTGCCATTTTTTATCGGCTCGGAATTATTGATCAATCTCGGTATTGTCAAGTTTATAGGTACAATATTGGAGCCGATAATGAGACCTGTTTTCAACGTTCCCGGGGAGGGCTCTTTTGCTTTTGTTATGAGCATCACATCGGGATATCCTGTCGGGGCTAAAATTGTTTCTAAATTTAAATCAGACAAAATTTTAACCAAAATTGAGGCCCAGAGACTTATATCATTTTGCAGCACCTCGGGACCCCTGTTTATGATCGGCTCGGTATCCGTAGGAATGTTTAAATCACCGGAACTGGGCGCCCTCATAGCCTTCTCACACTATTTGGGTGCTATCATAGTCGGTATAATATTCAGTTTTTATAAAAAATCATTTCAAGATAACAAACCTGTCGGGCAAAAAGAAAATTTAATCAGAAGGGCCTTCTCCAAAATAAAAACAAAAAGCAACCAAAGTCCGTCTATAGGAATTATTTTGGGCAATGCCGTTAAAAACTCGTTAAACACTATATTGATGGTAGGAGGCTTTATAACCTTATTCGCCGTCGTTATCCATATGTTAAAACTTTTAAAAATAATAGACCTGATCACCTCTATTATAGTTGCATTGTTTCCCTTAAAAATATCTCCAACAATTATTCATTCCCTGATTGCCGGACTTTTTGAAATAACTACGGGAACAAAATTCGTTGCGGACAGCATGGGGGTTGATTTATCTACTAAAATTGCCATTATCAGTTTTATAATAGGATGGAGCGGCTTTTCCGTGCATGCGCAGGTTGCAAGTATTTTAGAGGATACAGATATAAAACCACGTATATATGTAATTTCGAAAATTTTACACGGATTATCGGCATCACTGATATCTTATATGCTTTTTCCCATATTCAGCAATTATTTCCCCATATCGTATCCTGCATACAGTACATATCAATTGACGGATCCTTATAAAAGATTTTTATACAACTGTAAATTATCAATTGAATTGTTTATAGCTGTTCTGATAGGTTTGCTCTTTTTATCACTGATAATCGGATCTGTGCTAAAAATTTACAATCATATAGTCCGTAAAAAAAAATAAAACAATAATTATTTCATACCTTCCAGTTCATTCCTATTTTCCTTAATAGTATTGATTAAATCCGCCAGATCCAGTTCAACAGATTGCAGTAAACCGTCTACGTAGTCCTTTGCGCCCAACCGCATTTCCTTAGCATTATTTTGTGCTTGTGTAATTATTTTCTCTGCCTGTTCATTGGCTAACTTGGTGATTTCATCCTGTTCAATCATTGACAGAATATGTTTGTTTGCCTCCTCTGAAATCGTGTCCGCTTCTTGCTGGGCCTCTGCCAATATACGCTGTCTTTCTTCCTTAATCCATTGGGCTTGCTTAATTTCGTCCGGAAGATGGATTCTGATCTCCTTGATAATCTCCAATATCTCTCCCTTGTCAACCAGTACTTTTTGTACAAAAGGTATAGATGAACAATTTTCGACTATATCCTCCAGTTCTTCGAGAAGTTTTAATACATTCATTATATTGTCCCCCTTACTATATGGCCATTTAACCCGGCCAACTTAATTTGAAAATTTGTTGATTACCTCCTTGCGAACATTTTCGGGTACTAATCCTTTTATGCACCCGCCAAACCTGGCAACCTCCTTAACTATGCTGGAACTCAGAAAAGAATATTCATTGCTGGTCATTAAAAATATTGTCTCAATGCCGGGGCATAGTTTTCGATTCATCAGTGCCATCTGAAATTCATATTCAAAATCCGATATAGCCCTCAGTCCCTTCACAATACCCATTGCCTGCTTTTGTTGTGCATATTCCGCCAATAGTCCCGTAAAGGTCTCCACCGTCACGTTGGAATAGCCTTCCACGGCACCTTTAACCTGTCTGAACCTTTCCTCTAAGGTAAACAGGGGGGTTTTATTCGGATTATATATTATAGATACAATTAGATGCTCGCACATTTTAGAAGCCCTTTCAATCACATCTAAATGCCCGTTGGTAATCGGATCAAAGCTTCCCGGATAGATTATTACCTTCATCTGTCTCTCCCCCTAACCGATAAAAGGAAATTGCTACGTTTCCATATTTATTGGTTCTGTATTTTTTTAATTCATGTACATTATCCGGAACTTCATCTTTTATATCATGTTCGGCAATTATTATGCCGTCAGGTTGTAGTATATTATGAGCAAAAATTGCTTCTAAGGCAGGTTTTATAAATCCCCTCGAATATGGCGGGTCTAAAAATATAACATCGGCCTTCACTCTATGTTTTCCCAACCCTACTATACCATCTAATACATCCATATGAACCATTTCAGAATTATCAATCAAACCGGTTTTTTTAAGATTGCTTTCAATCAACCGAATACTGTTTTTATTGTTATCTACAAAATAGGCCTTATCGGCATCTCTTGACAGAGCTTCTATACCCAAACCGCCACTTCCCGCAAATAAGTCTATTACAATGCTGCCGCATAACTTTGTCCGGATAATGTTAAATATAGATTCTTTCACCCTATCCGCGGTAGGTCTCATATTTAGGCCTTTGGATGCCCTCAAGGTGTGACCTCTTGCTTTTCCTGAAATAACCCTCATGGACTGATTCCTCTCAATTTAAACCGTTGTATTGTTGATTTTTATTCGATATCCTTTTTTCTATCTATCAGTACAAAAATTTAGCCTTAATCTACAATTATTTTAGCATATCCACCGTTTATAGACAAAATATTTTTCATCAGATTCTTAATTTTCCCGAGGTCAAAACCATTCTATCCGTCTTGGATGACAAATTCATTGTCATTAGCTAAGAAACGAATACCCTTCCTCGAAGCAAAATTTTTGTTCCAGTTTCTCCTTGAGTAGCGGGTAGTTGTCCAAATTCAAATTCGGATCCGCCGCTATCATTTTTTCTACTTCTTTTTGCACTGTTTTCAGTACAGATATATGTTTAAACAGATTGGCCACCTTAAGTTCCGGCAAACCATGTTGCTTGGTTCCAAAAAATTCCCCGGGCCCCCTGATCTGCAGGTCTTTTTTGGATATAATAAATCCGTCTGCAGTATTTTGCATTATATCCATGCGTCGTTTGGAGATTACCGATTCACTGTTATTTATTAAGATACAGTACGATTGATGACCTCCTCTCCCTACCCTTCCTCTCAACTGGTGGAGCTGGGTCAATCCGAAACGTTCCGCACTTTCCACTACCATAATAGTCGCATTGGGGACGTCTATTCCCACCTCTATAACAGTGGTTGAAACCAAAACATCTATGTTTCCTTCCTTAAAACCGGCCATTATTTTTTCCTTTTCCTTGGTCGGCATTTTCCCGTGAAGAAGTGCCACGTTATAATTCTTCAGTAGAACCGTGGAGAGTTCATCAGCAATTTTTATGGCTGATTGGATATCCATATACTCCGATTCTTCTATCAACGGACAAACCACATAGGCTTGTCTCCCTTCGTCCAATTGTCTTTTCACAAAATCGTAAATACGGTTTCGATTGACTGAAGTACGGCTATAAGTTTTTATAGTTCTCCTGCCCGGTGGCAACTGATCTATGGTTGATATATCCAAATCGCCGTACAAAATCAGTGCCAAGGTTCTGGGTATTGGGGTTGCCGTCATAACCAAGACATGGGGATTTTCCCCTTTGTCGGCAAATACGGCTCTTTGCCTCACTCCAAACCTGTGCTGCTCGTCTGTAATTACCAAAGCCAGGTTACAAAAATTTACACCCTCCTGGATAAGCGCATGTGTGCCTACCACTATATCTACTTCCCCAAGTTCTATTTCTTTTAATGTTTTGTCCTTTTCATTCTTGGGCAGGCTCCCCACCAAAAGCCTCACCCTAACCCCAAAGGGCTCGAGCAATTCCTTCATGGAAAGATAGTGCTGTTCCGCCAATATTTCCGTCGGGGCCATAAATCCGCCTTGATAGCCGTTTGTCACTGCTTTTAGCAAAGACATTATGGCTACGATTGTTTTGCCTGAACCCACATCACCTTGTACTAACCTGTTCATCGGTATATCCTTTTCCAAATCCGAGGATATCTCCCTAAAAACGCTTTTTTGGGCTTCAGTCAATGCAAAGGGCAGCTTTTTAATAAACTCATCTATTTTATCATTATTTTTGAGAACTATCCCCGTTTTATCCTGTAGCACCCTCCCCTTTATATTGAACAGCCCTAACTGTAAAAGAAAAAATTCCTCAAACACCAATCTGTATTTGGCTATTTTTAATGCCTGTATGGAAATTGGGAAATGTATATTATGCAAGGCAAATTTGATACCGCAAAGTCTGTGATTCCGTATTATCCTTTCAGGCAAATATTCCATTACTGAATTATTAACTATTTGGAGTGCTTTTTTTTGTATTGAAATAAGTTCCTTCTGGCTCAGGCCGTCAGTTGACGGGTATATCGGGACTATGCACTGTCTATTATCACTCTGTGTATCCGCTTTCTCTATAATAGGACCGGTTACCTGTAACCCCTTATACCCTTTTTTGATTTCGCCGTTTATCATCACTCTCTGGCCCGGAATCAGCATCCTTTTTAAATATGCCCTATTAAAAAATACAATTTCGATGCTTCCGGTCTCGTCCCTAACGTTAAATTTGGTCAGTAACAAATTTCTTCTGGGTCTCGATATATTTATCTCCCCGGATATTTTTCCATAAAAAGTTACCTTTTCGCCCAATTCCAAATCGCCAATTTTTTTAATGTTTCTCCTGTCGTCATATCCCCTCGGCATATGCCATATCATGTCTTCAACAGTATTAATATCGAGACGTTTTAAAAGATAAGACTTTCTAGGCCCTACTCCCTTAATATACCGAATGTCCCGTTTTAATTCGCTCATCCGTTAACACTCCAAATATTCTTTTGTTTTTATTATAGCAGAAGAACCCGGAAACCGACAGAACAAATTAAAACCACCGAGTAGCCCAAAGGGAAGCACCCACGATGCTTCCCTATTCGATAGAAAATATGTAATAATACAGTGGTTGTCCTCCATAATATAATTCGACATCTATATCCCCGTACTTTTCGGTCAACTCTTCCAATATTTCATCGGCTTCCTCTTCGGTTACATCAGATCCGTAAAAAATAGTTATTATTTCGCTCTCATCCGTTACCATCTCTTCCATAAGGTCCATACACACCTGTTTGATATCTTTTCCCACAGATTTTATTTCATCATCATCAATTCCTATAATATCCCCTTCATGAATTTCTAAGGAATTATAATCAGTATTCCTTATTGCATAAGTAACCCGGCCTGTTTTAACTGTTCCAATTGATTCCGTCATGGCTTTTTCGTTGGTCTCGGGGGTAGCCTCGAAATCAAATGATAATAAAGCTGTCAAGCCCTGCGGAATGGATTTCGAGGGGATTACAATGATATCTTTATTCGAAATATCCTTGGCTTGGTTGGCCGCCATAACAACGTTGCTATTGTTGGGTAAAATAATTATTGTCTCGGCATTTACATTTTTAATGGCATTTATAAAATCCTCTGTACTGGGGTTCATAGTTTGGCCCCCCTCGATGACATGGACAAAAGCAAAATCTTTAAATATTCTGATCAATCCTTCTCCCATTGCAACCACAATAAAACCGTATTTGTCTATCTGTTCCTTGGCTTCCTCATCGGCTTTTTCCTCATCTTGTTCGAACAGTTCATGTCTATGCTGCAGTCTCATATTATCTATTTTTATATCACTCAACTGCCCTGTCTCCAATGCATGCTCCAGTACCTTTCCCGGGTGGTCCGTATGTATATGCACCTTTACTACACTATCATTTCCCACAACCAACATCGAATCTCCGTATCCCCCTATGGCTGATTTAAATTTATCAGTATCCATATTGTTAGAGTGAATTATAAATTCAGTACAATATCCGAACTCTATCTCACTGTCAACTTCCTCTATACGGTGGACATAACCATGTTCCGCGGCACTGTCCCATTCAAGTACGTGTGGGTCCCCAGTAATTCCCGCCAATGCACCTAAATATATATAGATTAATCCCTTGCCGCCGGAATCGACAACTCCGGCATCTTTTAACACCTTGAGCATCTCGGGTGTCCTGTTGAGGGATTTTTCAGCTTCTACGATAACCTTTTCCATGAAAGTTACCACATTTTTTTCAGTATTTGCAATCACCAGTGCCGCTTCTGCACTCTCTCTCGCCACCGTTAAAATAGTACCTTCTACCGGTTTCATAACCGCTTTATATGCAACATCGGAAGCAACCATAAGGGCTTTGGCTAAACCCTTTGTATTGATTTTCTCCTTGTTCTTGACTCCCTTTACAAACCCCCTGAAAAGTTGGGATAAAATTACTCCCGAGTTGCCCCTGGCACCCATCAAAGATCCGTCAGCGGCAGCACCTGAAACACTTTCCAGTGTATCGATTTTTGCGGCCTTTATCTCTCTCACCGCAGATTGCATAGTTAATGACATATTTGTTCCGGTATCTCCGTCGGGAACAGGAAATACATTTAAGGAGTTGACTATATCTTTGTTTTTTTCTAGGGATTCTGCACCTGATAATATCATCTTCTTTAATAACGACCCATCAATATATTCAATTTCCAACTATTGTTACCTCCTTAGATTACTTCTGAACCCTGACACCCTGGACATTGATATTAACCTTTTTAACGTTCATCCCTGTCAAATGTTCTGTATTATATTTTACCTTTTCTATAATGTTATTCGCAACTACGGATATACGGGTGCCGAATTCAACGATTACAAATACGTCAATTGTTATTTCATTGTCCTCGATATGTACCTTCACACCTCTTCCCAATTGTTCCTTTTTGAATAACTCCACGAGCCCTCCCGCCGCAGTTCTGGCCGCCATACCTACCACGCCATAACACTCCATAGTCGACATGCCCGCAATAGATGTCAGCACATGATCGTCAATTATAATAGTACCCAAATTATTAATTAGTTTACCCGGCATTAAAAAACCTCCCCAATTTATTTCTTCCTCATTATATTTATTCCCTATTTTATTGCAATATAGTTCCCGATAATAATCATATATAGTATAATATTACATTGTATATGATTATTGGGAATAGTTCAATCAGTAACTTGATACAATCTTTTTAAATATTGATATTGCATAAATATGTTATATATGATAATATTATTGTGTTTCGGAGGACGAATTAGGCTAAAGGGAGGTGTGATGGTGGCTAGAGTATGCAAAATTTGTGGCAAAGGTGGAGTTTCGGGTAATAAGATCAGTCACTCAAACCGTCATAGTAGAAGAGCTTGGGAGCCTAACCTGAAAAGAGTCAGAGCTGTAGTAGATGGCACGGTAAAAAGAATCAATGTATGTACAAGATGTCTGCGTTCCGGTAAAGTTAAAAGAGCTCTATAAATTTATATAAAAAAGCCCCAATTTAATTGGCGGCTTTTTATATTATATTTAACAATTTGACATAACAAACAGAGGACCGTCCCCTGTTTGTGCAATTTAATTGGCGGTTTTTTATATTATATTTAATAACCTGTTCTATATAGTAATAGCCCTATTAAAATAAACAGGCTGGCTATCAGCAAGAACCATATTTGCATCGGAATAACATATAAAAATATTACTACTCCGATCAATGCAATTATTAAACCGATAAGTTTAAGTCTGAGTGCGGAATGGCATTTTCTTCTCCTAAACATATCTCCACCCACTTTTATAAAGTATCATACTACTATACTATTCATAGGTGGCGAAAGTGTCACAAAAATATTTAAAATTTTTATGCCATTTTAGGGCATATTTCGACAATCAACAAGGTACCGTCCTTGACCGATATGATGAATTCCCCGGCTATGGATTTTATATCCCTTATTTTATAATGCATTTGCTTTAAATTGTTTTATTGTTTGTCTGACATCTTTACTGTTAAATATGGCGGATCCGGCAACAATTATGTTGGCACCTGCCTTAACAATCTCCTTGACGTTATCCGCCTTGATTCCGCCGTCTACCTGAATATCGATGTTCAGGCCCCTGTCATCTATCATTTTCTTCAATGTCCTTATTTTAGATAAACCCGATTCTATAAAATCCTGTCCTCCAAAACCTGGATTGACAGTCATTAAAAGTACCATATCCAGGTCTTCCAATACATACTCCAAAACATTCAAGGGTGTGGCGGGATTTAATGCAACAGCCGCCTTCACATTATGGTCCCTTATGAGTTGTATAGTTCTATGCAAATGGATACAGGCCTCGCTATGAACAGATATAATGTGGGCACCCGCCTTTACAAACTGTGAGATATATCTATCGGGATTTTCTATCATCAAATGCACATCAAAAGGGAGATTGGTTTTCCCCTTTAAACTTTCTATCACAAGAGGACCTATTGTAATATTGGGTACAAAATGCCCATCCATTACATCTATATGGAGCATATCACACCCTGCCTCCTCAACCATTTTTATATCTTTTAGTAGATTGGAGAAATCTGCCGCTAATATCGACGGAGCTAATTTCATTGTTAATACCTCCTGCTTTTTCTGATCTCATCAATAAGCTGAACATAGCTGTCATATCTCTGTTGTGAGATTTTTCCCGATTCCACGGCCCTTTTAATCCCACAATCAGGTTCATTTATATGTCTACAGGAATTAAATCTACAGGTGTCTGTATAAAGCATAAATTCCGGAAAATAGTAATGTAAATCCTCTTCGTCTATGGAGTCAATAGCTAAAGAACTGAAACCCGGGGTATCCACAACCCAACTGTTTTCCCCAATATTTATGAGTTCCGCATGTCTTGTAATATGTCTACCCCTTCCGGTTTTCCGGCTCACTTTTCCTGTTTCCAGTTGCAGACCCGGATTGATACAATTCAAGAGGGTAGATTTGCCGACCCCGGACGGCCCTGCAAATACCGTGGTTTTACCCTCAAGTTCTCTGCTCAGATCATCTATTCCCTCACACTCTATACCACTGGTTAAAATCACTTTATAATTGACGGTAAAATATATATCGACTATTTCCTCGTACTCATCTTCATCCAATAAATCGATCTTATTAAGACAGATAATTATTTTTAATTTTTGGCTCTCCGCTAAAACTAAAAACCTATCCAAAAGGGGAAAATGGGGCACCGGCTGAGTCACGGCAAACACAATTATGATTTGGTCTACATTGGAAACACAAGGCCTGACCAGTTCATTATGCCGGGTTTCTATCTCCTCAATGACGCCTTTCTTATTTTCGCTATCCAAAATACTTATTTTGACGTAGTCCCCGATTACAGGAACAATTTCTTTTTTTCTGAAAAGTCCCCTAGGTTTACATTCAAATATTTCTCCCTTTACATCGACATAGTAAAAGCCGCCGATCCCCTTTATCAATCTGCCCCTATACATCTGACACCTGGTTTCTAAAACCTAGACAATTATATATCCGGGTTTTTCGCCTTATTATATAATAAAGCGGTGGTGTCACAGGATTCAACCACTCGGATCAATACTTTCGTATTAAAACCCTGTATTGCCTTGATAACCTTTTTATTATCAAGTCCTACAAGACTG
>JGI24712J26585_10000621_pt1 | contig 30352 bp, 24 predicted proteins | sample BioPla3DNA2_FD_26585 | JGI IMG/M metagenome (IMG submission 26585)
AAAAGATATTGCAAAAGTTCGTGGCCAATACAAATAATTTATTTTTGATAAGGTTAATATTTATATTTTGATGGATTTTTTTTGGTATTCAAAAATTTTTGTCGTTTTTTTGTTTGTTCAAGTTTTTTATTTTATATTCGTCGTTTGCTCATAGGAAGTAGTATAACATTTTTTTTTAAAACATTCTCTACATATTTTTTCATCTGTAAAGGCATTACTAGATATTCGGATGCGGCATGTGATACTCCAATTAGTGAGAGAGTGGTTGTTTTTTCAAATTCTTTTACCTCTTGTAATTTTATTCTTCAACGATCTGTGTCTACATGATTGAATATTTCTCATGATATATAACAATCCACACCCAGTTCTTCTGCTTCTTTCATATATGCTACATTGTCTCCACTTCATGGTACAATGCCGATTTTGGTTATTTCTTTTTTGTTTATTCATCCTATATCGCAATAAGGTATTCTAAATATTTTTTCACATTTCTTTATAAGTTCTTGTGTGGAAATTGGTGCTACCTCACAAATTTTTCATGCAAATCCATTTGCAAATGGGAAAAATTCTTTTATCATTTTACCTCATAATGCCTCTATTATCGCTACTCCTGTTCCTATTGTATTGTTTGTGTCCATTGGTGCATGACAAGTGTATATAGAAAGCTGTTTATCTTTTATTTTTTCTAATATTTCTGGTTTTATTGGTTGAAAAAATGTTCATACATTTCATTTTGGATCTCATGATGACATAAAAATAGGATGATGAAGAAAAAGTAGGTCACCAGTTTGCGATTTTTTTATAAAATTTTCAAGTACTTCTTTTGAAGGGAATACTGACAAAAATATTGTTTTAACTTCTTCTCATCCCCTTATCATTAATCCATTGAATCTTGTGCAAAAATCTTTTTCAAAAAAGTTTTTTCGATCGAATCCTATGGAATCGTATACCATAGGAACAAAATTTTTCATGGAAGGGTCCTCATATAAAGCATTTACCTGAAAAAATTTATCGAGTGTTTTTGTGATTTCTTTTAGTTTCATGATTTTTTGGGGTGAATTGTATAAAATATCTTTACACTAAGAGATAGGGATAATTTATTTTAAATCAATCTATTATTATATAAAGCATTACTCCTTCTTTTTTGGAATTAAAATTGTTGGCATATTCTTTCTGGGCTTATTCTAATGAATTGAAATTGAGGTCTTTTTTGTATTGAAAACATGAGTTATAATATTACATATAAAATTATGTATTTTATTTTACAAAAGACTTGGATGCTTTTGATTTGAGATTTACATATAAATTCGCGTATCAAAGATAAAATTATAAATGAATTGAAAAGTTATATTTCTAGTAGCTCAGAAAAAAACATTATTTTCTTAGGAGATTATGTTTATCATTTTTCTTATGATAGGTGAGCATTGCTGTCTCTTTATACTTTGTTTTTGGAGCTGTATTCTCAATGAAAAAATGTTTATATACTTTCTGGGAATCATGATTGGCTTGGAAGCACTTTTGTATTTGAAGAGGCTAAAATGACCTATGAGATGATTACAAAAAATATTTTCTCGGATCAAAAATGATGAAAAATAGAGTTTGTTACAAGTCCTAAAGTAGAAAATATAGAGTGAGAAGATGTTTTGTTTTTACCTTATTATTTAAATACCCAAAAGCTTGAGCCGTTATTTGGTAATGTTTGAGTTGAGTATACTGAAATAGAAAATACCATAAAATCTTTGCTACAATCTAAGAAAAAAAACGAACAAATTAGTGCACATATAAACCAAGTTTTGTTGGATTACATAAAAAAATATCCCAAACTTACTGTTATACATCATTATTATATAGAATGAGTTAATTTTCCGTGACAAAGAGCTAGGTTTTATTTCAACGATATTGCATTGTCTCATTTGTTTTGCGATTTAGAAAATATAAAAATGATTTCTTCACATTTGCATCAAGGTTTTGTTTATAAAAATTATTTGTGTACTGGGAGTGTTCGAAACACTTCTCCATTGGAAGTAAATCATGTTAAAACATTATTTCAATATTCTCACAATTCTATCAAATGAAAAATGATTTTTATCAATCCTTATTTTTTGATAGATAGCTCAAGCCTTGGGGTAAGGAATAATGAATTATTGTTTTCAGTAGACTGAGAGAGTGGTTGAGAAATGAAACAATTGGATGAAGTATCTTTAGATCAGTTTATTCTTGACACGATAGAGCAAAATAAAAAAAACTATTTTTGATCAGAGCATTGGAAGGTAGAATTTGATTCGGAATTTCATTTAAATAAAAAAGATATTTCCGTTTCTTTGAAAGTAGACGATGTAGATTATGATAAAATTTTTGAATACATGGACGAAAATTTATACAAAAAATTAAAAGACTTTAAATTAAAAAAACATGTAGTAGTTTCCAAGGACTTATCTAACAAATTGGATATAGAATGAAAAAACTTGTCTCAATGATTTTCTGATCGAAAAAATTTGTTAAAAGATTATTTAAAAGCAAAGTATCCAGAAGATAATGAAAAATATTTAGATTTTTTGAGAAAAGAGAAGATTCTGTAAAGTTTGTAAAGTTCATAAAGTATTAATTAACTTGCAACTTTATAAACTTGTAACTTTTAACTAAACAAAGGAATGTCAAGCCGTATTTTTTGACAAAATAATGTATTTTGGGTATAATTTATTTGTAATTTATTTTGTTTATAAAAATATGGTAGTAAATAGCGAAATTATTTCTCATAAAAGACATGGGTTTGATGGAGAAAAGTATATAGAAATGCAAAAAAATCAAATATTAGACAGATTGGCAAATTTTTCTGGAAAACTTTATTTGGAGGTTTGATGAAAATTTTTAAGAGATCCACATGCATCTAGAGTATTACCTTGATTTTTAATAGACAGTAAACAGACAATTTTTTATGATTTAAGAGATAAAATAGAAGTATTGTATTGTGTAAATGCAGAAGATATTATTTCTAACAAAAAGTTTGCTGATCAAAATTTAGACTTTTCGGAATATGTGTTTCATAATTTGACAGTTATAGAAAGGATATTGTGAGTAAAACCAATTATAGTTATTAATAAAATAGACATAGCAAATATGTTTGATTTAGTTTTAGATTTTGAGCGTAGATTTCAAAAAAAACAATATAGAGTTTTTGAAAGATATAAAATATCATCTTATCCTTACAATGTGAAAGAGATTTTGAGCGACAACGGATTTGGTTTAGATGATCATATCCCTACCGATAAAAATTTAGTTTTGGTTACTTGAGCAGGGCATAATAGTTGAAAATTGTCCACATGTCTATGACAAATTTATTTGGATAATGAGATAGATATTAAATCTGGTTATGCAAAATTTGAACTTTTCCCGTTAAAAAATAAAGGATTGGAACATCCTGTAAATTTAGCTTACGAATTGGCAGTAAAAGATTCTTGAAATAAGCTTGTTTTGGATACTTTTCATAAAGAAGAGTACTGACAAAATTCTGTAGTAAATCAAAAAGATTTAGATAATTTTGAAGCTACGATGGATATTATCAGAAACATAGCAAATCATAAAAATTATATGATAAAATATAAATCACCTACAGACATGGTAATCAATACCACATCTTTTTGTATAATAGATGAAGAAAGTGTAAAAAAGGCTTCTTTGGAAGAAATTGAAAGAAGACAATCAGCAGAATAAAACAATAAATATAGAGTTTGTACAAATGAAAACTGGTTTATTAAACTAGTTTTTATTGAAAAAGGCGAAATATTTTGTAATTCTTTTAAATTTGTACTTTATAGTGAAAGACAACAATTATTTTTTGGTAGTATTTTTATTTTAACTCAATATTGGGTCATCCACACTTTGGGCAATAACGATAATTATGTGGATATTCCATATTACATTCTTTACATTTTATGGTAAGTTTTTTCCCACAATAAATACAACATTTATGTTCTTTAGCATTTATTGTGCCACAATTTATACATATAGTAGAATTGCTAACACAGGCTTCTCTCCAAGGCATTTTGTCTTTTTTATATCATATCGGTTTAATAATATGATAGAGTGGTATTCAAATTATAGGAGTAAAAAAAGTTATCAATACTATAGAGCTAATTTGTAATAAAAGGCTGTTTGTCCTCGCGGAAATATCTTTTGCTACCCAAATAATACTTATAATTCGTAAGAATACAAATAAGGCTACGATCGCTGTATAAAGGTTTTCTAGTCATCAAAGTTGTAGAATGTCCATTTTAGTAATTTATGATATAAATTATATTATTTCTCTTTTTATTAAGCTTAGTTTATGTCAATACTTTTTTATTTGTTCACGAACCATTCAAATTTGTCATGGGGTTTTTAGTGTCCGAGTCAGATTTATTATTTTGGTTTTGTCGTCCTTATCGTCTTTTATAGAAAAACTATTTACTTCAATTTGTAATTTTGTAAATATTTCCAATAACTTGATAAAGTCCAAATTTTTGTCCATTTTCAAAGTAGATATAACTGTATAAATATTTTTATTTTCTTCATTTCGATGTGCTTCCAATAATTTGTTTGGAGAAATGGTTTTGAGTGCTCTACAATTTAAATTGTGTACTTTGATCCCATCTTTCCCAGTTTTCGCTATTATTTTTTGAGGGAAAATTGGTCTACATTCAGGGCATAAATAGTAATTTATTAGTTTATCATCATCTATTATTATATTTTTGATGCTAATGTTTTCGGTTTTTGGTGGAGTTTTACTACTTTTATTTTGGTAAAACTCTTTGTATTCTTTTGGATAAGCCTTTTTTATAATTTCGTTGTACAGTAGTCTGTTTTCTGTAGCATCGATCAGCTTTTTTTCTAAATCTTTTTTCTCAAAAACTTGGTTTATTTTGCTATTTTTTGCAACAAGATTTGGTAGACCAAGTTCTTTTAATTTACTATTTAATATTTTAATCGATTTATCTAAAATCTCTTCTTGTTGGGTGTTTTTTATAAATTTAAGTAATTTGGTTTTGGCACTCGGAGTTTTTAAAATGGAACTTCGATGTTTGTTTGCAGTATATTGATACCTAAATGTATTTATTTTGACGATATCTCATGTGTTGGGAATATGTGTAATAGGAACAATTTCTCCGTTTACTATTGCATTTTTAAATTTTAAACCAATTTCCGTATGTATATAAAATGCAAAATCCAATACTGTGCTTCATTTAGGTAATTCAATTATATCTCATTTTGGTGTGTAGAGCAAGGTTTCTTTACTCAAAAGCTCAATATCTAGCTTGTTTTTAAATTGATCTTTTTCGTCACTTTCGGTGTATGCATTTACTAATTCTTGTAATTTCCTTACCCATTCTGCTTGTTTTTGACTAACCCTGCTTGGTCATTTTGATTCACTGTATGCATAATGAGCAGCAACTCAATATTCAGCTACATCATCCATATCTTTTGTTCTTATTTGTATTTCGATAGGAAACTTAAACATTCCAAGTATTGTAGTATGAATGCTCCTATATCCATTAAATTTTGGGACAGCAATATAATCTTTTATTTTTTTTATTAAAGGGGTATAGTGTTTGTGGATTATTCACAGTATTACATAACAATCTGAAATGTCTTTGGCAATGATTCTAAATGCTAATAAGTCCATGACAGATGAAATATCCGTTGTCTGATATCTATATTCCATTTTTTCTCGGATCCTATATGGACTTTTTGTTCTTCATTTTACATCGAATTCACTAATTCATTCTTTTAGTAGGAGTTTTGTGATATTAAATATTCCTTTTTTTATATATTTATCGGAACCAGAGTATCATTTTTTTAGGTGTCAAATTATCCTTTCAAATTCTTCTGGATATAGTATTTTGAAACAGGCATTTTCCAATGCTACTTGATATTGATATAGCCCCAATCTTTTTGCAATTGGAACATAAATTTTCATGGTTTCCAATGCTATTTTTTCTCTTTTATTAGCTTCTGGGTGGTAATGTAAAGTCTGTAAGTTGTGGATACGATCTGCAAGTTTGACAAAAATAACTCTTAAATCTTTACCCATAGCTAAAAATGTTTTTTTTATGGTTTCTAAATCTCTGTCTTCTCACTTATATCTTACTTTTGAAACTTTTACTAATCATTGGCATAATTGGGCAACTTCAGATCAAAACTCTTTTTGTATTTCTTCTTGAGTAATCATTGTATCTTCTATCACATCGTGCAAGATACATGTTTGGATAGATTCCAGATCTGGTTTTAATTGCATCAATATTATTGTTGATTTCAAAGGATGAACAATATATGGTTCCCCTGATAATCTAGATTGTCATTCATGTGCTTTTTTGGCTAAATGATATGCTTTTAATATTCATTCTTTGGAATTTTCGGGTAAATATTTTTGTGCTTTTGTAATAATTTCTTGTACCAAAATATCTAGATTTTCAGTTGAATCTATTTGATAATCTAAAAAACTATCTAATTGATTTATATCCATTTATAATCGTAAACTAAAATTTGCCAACAAAATGTGTCCAAAATAAGTTTAATACAAAACTTATTGCAATATTTGTATAATAAAAATACTATTATTTTCAAACCAAAGTTTATATAATCGCTGGCAGGAAAAATAATTTATAAATGAAAAAATAGATAGTATCTTGGAGTAGAATTTTTTTTACTCTACTTGTTTTGTGTGTTTTTATGATATGGTGAGATTGAATAATCAAAGTAAAACTAGTTTATTATATATATTTTTTTACATATTTTATTTTTATATTTTGGTTTTTTAGTTCAATCGTGTTATGGGTTAAATGTAGTTGGTTTACATAAAGAGTAAGAGTTTTTTGCAATTGAAAAACATCTATTTTAGCCTAAAAGGGGCGATGTATGTTTATTTTTTTTAAAAAAATATAGAAAAATATATTATGAATCTTGTTACAATAAATAAATTTATGGATAGTTTTCACTTATAACTGTTGTGGCTTGTGTTACAAAAATTTATTCCTAAAAAATTTATAAAATAGTAAATGTTTTTTTAAAAAAAGCTAGTAGCATTAATTTGCTTGCAATTGTCAATAAAAAAACTATACTTTTGGTGCTAATTGCTTTGTTGTATATTTTAATATTATATTTTTATTAAAAGAGATATGAACAATCAAAATCTTATAGATCTTGCAAAACAAAAATTACTTGACAAGAGGATATCCAATGGTTTTACCTTGTTTTTAAATGAAAACCAATTCCCTCGTAGACAGACTGAAATAGCAGAAATAATAGGAAGAAGTTTAATTAAACAACTAATACCTTATAATTCTAGCTATTGTTTGACTAGAAAACAAACCCAACAACTTGCTTTAGTGCTGTGATTTGATTTACAAAAAGATATGAGAATATTTTTACAACAACATGGGTTAAATGATAGTGTTGATATTTTAAGGTCTTCTAGAAAAGGAAAAACTGGTTGACAAGTTATAGCAGAAGGACTAATAAATCAATTTCATATAAATCTTGTGTTAAATAATAGTAGGCCAGGACATAAATTAACCGTATCTCGTATATTGGATTTTATAGACGGATTGTGATTTAATCTGTATGAAGATATTAAAAATAAAGTTGAACACGAAAAATCTACATATACTTCTGTTTTGATGAGTATGTTTCCTGGTGGTGGTAGTGTTTTAGAAACATTTAAAAAACGCTACTGAGAAAGCTCGGAATATAGTTTTTTAAGAAAACAGATAATTTTGGAACTTATCAAAGATATAAAATTCAGATGAATAACTTTAGATATATTTATAAGCAGAAGTGGAGAGATACTTCAATCTACTGCTGAAGGAGATTTATGACTTTCAAATATGAATCTTTATAAAAGGCTCCATTGGATATTGGGATACCCAGTATGATTTGGATTGTCTTTAAAGGTGAAAAAAGAATTTGCAGAAATTTGGAAATATCATAGTTACCCTTATATGTAATTATTGCATTTTTAGATTGATTTTATCCTTTGAAATAACTATACTATGTATAGTTATTTTTTAAAAATCTAACATTTATTTCCGATTCTTATTATCATGCACTACACATCAAAAGAGGTTTATCAATCAATCTCTCAGCAAACAAATGATCCGATTGTGGAATGGAAAACTTGTCGTATTTCATGAGCTGAGTTTCCAATTTATAAATCAGATTTGGATTTTTATGATAAGATTTCTCCTGTTTTTAACGGAGTGAGATATCAAATTCCTACTCCTACACTTTGTCCAGAAGAAAGACAAAGAAGAAGGCTTATTTTTAGAAATGATAGAAAACTTTATAGAGGAAGGTGCGATCTTACTAATAAACCTATTATCACTATTTATAAGCCAGAGTCTGGCTACAAAGTATATTCTCAAGAAGCGCGATGGGGTGATAATTGGAATGCACTTAATTATGGTCAGGATTATGATTTTTCTAAGACCTTTACCGATCAGTTTGCTAATTTGTATAGATCTGTTCCTAAAATATCTAACTTAGTAAGGTTATCTGAGAATTGTGAATATAATGTTATTATGGGAAACTCAAAAAACTGTTACATGTGTTCCACTACTTTTCAGTCTGAAGCGTGTAGTTATTGTTATCGATGTGTAGAATCAAATTACTGTGTGGATTGTGTTAATGTACTTAGATGTGAGGGATGTTATGAAACAGTAGATAGTACTTCTTGTAATAATGTACAATTTGGTGAATTATGTAATACCTGTTCTCATTCAAAATATCTTTTTGATTGTCAGGGATGTGCTTTTTGTATAGGATGTACAGGACTTAGAAACAAACAATATCATATTTTTAATAAAGCTTATAGTAAAGAAGAATATCAAAGACTATCCTCTCAATTATCAGAAGATACAATTATTACTCGTTTTAATGAGTTGAAAAAAACAGTAATTAGAGAAGGTATGACTCAAGTAAATTGTACTCAAAGTTTTGGAAACAATTTAACCGACTGTAAGAATTGCTCTTTTGATTTCAATATTGCGGATGCTACGAATAGTAAATATTCCTATGATTCCAATGTTCTGATTAAAGACTCTATGGATGTAAGCATGATAGGAGATAAGGTAAATTTTATGTATGAATGTGTTGCTTCTGGATATGAGGGTTATCATTCTGCTTTTTCTAATCTTTGTTGGACTAATGATTCTCTTTATTATTGTGATCATTGTATGTATTGTAAACATTGTTTTGGTTGTGTCTGACTTCGTAATCAAGAATATTGTATTTTGAACAAACAATATACAAAAGAGGAATATGAAAAACTTGTCCCTCAAATTATAGAAAAAATGAAAATTGATAAAGAATGGTGAGAGTTTTTTGATCCGAGTATATCTTCTTTTGCATATAATGAGACCGCTGCTCACATGTTCTTCCCGCTTTCTCAGGAAGAGGCTATTGGAAAAGGATACACTCGAATGACCAAAGAATATCCAGTAAATATCCCGGATGGAATTGAAACTATTGAAGCTAAAGATCTACCTAACTCATCAGATCCAGCTTCTGAAGGTGTTCTGAGTAAAGCAATAATTTGTGAAACATCATGAAAACCATTTAGAATAATTAAGCAAGAATTAGATTTTTATAGAAAGCATAAAATCTCTCTTCCTAGGAGACATCCAGATATTCGTCATGAAGAAAGAATGAAATTAAGACCCAAAAGGGAACTTCATTTTAGACTTTGTGATAATTGTCATATTGAAATGTTATCGGTTTATAATAAAGATTATCAATGAAAAGTCTATTGTGAATCGTGTTATAAGCAAGAAACTTATGGATAGATTTTAGTTTAGTAATTATAATTATCATGGAAACTTTTGTAGAGCAAAAAACTTGCAAACATTGCTGAAAACAATTCTGAATTAGGGCTAGAGATGTAGAATTTTATGATAAGGTTTCCCCTGTTATTAATGGGGTGAAGTATCAGGTTCCAAGTCCAACGCTTTGTCCTGATTGTCGTCTGCAGAGAATGCTTGCTCATAGAAATGAGAGGAAATTATATAAAAGAACCTGTGCTGCTACCCAACAGCCAATTATTTCAATTTACAGTCCTGATAAACCATATAGAGTATATAGTCAAAAATTTCGGTGGAGTGATGCACGAGATCCATTCGAATATGGAAGAGATTTTGATTTTTCTAAAACATTTACAGAAAATTTTAATATTTTATTCCAACAAGTTCCAAAACTTGCTTTACATGGGCATGTTTCCAATGAAAATTCAGATTATGTGAATTATTTTGTAGAATCTAAAGATTCTTATTGTTCTTATGCTTGATGATATAATGAGGGTGTCTTATACTGTACAGTGGCCACCCGTATTAAATACTCATGTGATTGCCTATCATGTTTAGATTCAGAGTATTTGTATAACTGTATAAACTGTATAAAGTCTTATAATTTACAATATTGTTTAGATATGGTAAATTGTAGCGATTGTTATAACTGTAAACATTGTGTGGGTTGTAAGTATTGTATCAACTGTGATCATTTAGAAAATCAACAATATTGTATTTTTAATAAGCAGGTAAGTAAAGAAGAATTTCATAGATTTCTCTCTGAGTCTAAAAAAAATAATACCTTTTCTCTTTCAAAGGACACTACTCAAGTAATAAGAAATTCAGAAAATTGTGAGGGGAGTTATATATATGATTCCAAAAATATTTATCAAGGATTCGATGTTTTTGATTCCTCTTCAGACTGTGCTTTTGTTGAACAAGTGTTTTGATATAAAGATTCTTATGAAGTTTTTGGAGCTGGTTATGGAGAAAGGGTATATGGGGGCTTGGTTACGACTCTAAACATCTATGAGGCGATAGCAACAAGTATAGTGAGGCGAAGCCAATATGTTTATTATTCTCAAGATATTACTTGATGTAATCATATTTTTTGATGTATAGGTTTACGCAACAAGTCATACTGTATATTCAACAAGCAATATACGAAAGAGGAGTATGAAACTCTTGTTCCAAAGATAATAGAACATATGAAACAGACAGGGGAATGGGGAGAGTTTTTTGATACAAGTTTATCTCCATTTGGTTATAATGAGACAGTAGCTAATGAATACTATCCATTATCTGAAGAAGAAGCCACTAAAAAATGATTTAAATGGTCTCATTATGAAGCTCCTACTCCTATTGTAGATAAAATACTGGAAGGAAAAGATTTGCCTAATAATATACAGGAAGTAGAAGATGATATTTTAAAGTATGCAATAAGATGTGATGTAACTGGAAGAATATTTCGCATTGTCCCCCAAGAACTTAATTTTTATCGTAAGCATAATATTCCCCTTCCAAGAAAACACCCCGATCAAAGACATTTAGAAAGACTTCAGATAAGAAGATAATTTTTATTTCTTATCCTCATTATCATGCACTATACCTCAAAAGAACTCTATGAATTTATTTCCAAGGAAACTCAAGATCCCATTGTAGAATGGAGAACTTGTACTTTATCTTGAGCAGAATTCCCGATTTATCAGTCAGATTTGGATTTTTATGATAAGATTTCTCCAACTTTTAATGGAGTAAAATATCAGATTCCTGTCCCTACGATTTGTCCAGAAGAGAGACAGAGGAGAAGGCTGATGTTTAGAAACGAAAGAAAACTTTACAAAGGAAAGTGTGAGGCTACAGGTAAAAATATTATTTCTTCTTATTCTCCAGATAAAAAAGTAACGGTATATGATCAGTCTTATCGATGGTCAGATAAGTGGAATGCAATTGATTATGGGAGAGAATTCGATTTTTCAAAAAGCTTTACTGAACAGTTTGGGGAACTTTTACAGGATGTTCCTACTCCTAATCTCTATAATCCATCTTCTGAGAATTGTAATTATATCAACATTTCTCTTGGTGCAAAAAATTGTTATCTCTCGTATGTAGCTACTCATAGTGAAGAGGTCTATTTTTCTCATTGGGCGATCTATTCTAAAAGATCTTTAGATTTATATAGATGTACCAACTGTGAAGACTGCTATTTTATTAATGGTGGTAAGAATCTCTATGCTTGTTCTTATTCTTATGAATTGGAAGATTCCTCTGATTGCCATTATTCTGTAAAACTTAAGGGCTGTACGAACTGTTTTTTGTGTGATAATTTAGTTAATAAATCTTATTGCATTCAAAATCAACAATATACCAAGGAAGAATATCTGAAACAAGTAGAGGCTTTAAAGAAAGAAGATATAAACAGACTTTATATGAGCTTATTACAAACAACAATCAGAGAGGCAACTACGAATTATAGTGGTGAACATGTCTATGGAACAGGAAATTTTGGCTGAAAAAATCTTGTATTTTGTTCCAATCTCGACGAGGGAGAGGACAATAAATATTATGAGGAATGAGCTAAAGGACTTGCTTCTTGTATGGATTGTAATTATGGAATAAGTTCTACTCGGAGTTTTGAGTCGCTCTCACCAGCTAACGGTCATAAGATGCTTTTTGTCTATTTTTCTGTAGGATGAGAAAATATGCTTTATTCTTATCTTTGTTTTTCTTGTAAAAATTGTTTTGGATGTGTAGGTTTGCAGCACAAGCAGTACTGTATTTTTAATAAACAGTATAGTAAAGAAGAATACGAAAAATTAGTTCCTAAGATTATAGAGCATATGCAGTCAAATGGAGAGCGATGAACATTTTTTGATTCTTCTTTAACTCCTTATGGCTATAATGAAACTATAGCATTTGAATATATGCCTCTAACGAAAGAAGAAGCTCTAGCAAGAGGTTATAAACGACAAGATAATAATTATGATCCGATCATCCCAGACTGAGCAACATTACTTACAGGAGATCAAATTCCTACTGACATTAGCATTGTTTCAGATGATATTCTAAACACTATTTTTATCTGTGAAGACTCTAAAAGACCTTTTAGAATTATTAAACAAGAATTAGACTTTTATCGTAAACATAAGTTGCCTCTTCCTCGTAAACATCCAGATGTGAGGCATCAAATTAGGCTTGATCAGAGACCGTGAAGAAGCTTTCATTTAAAAAATTGTGATAAATGTAAAAAAGAAATGATTTCAATGTTTCCTCAAGATTATAAGTGAACCGTATATTGCTCTTCTTGTTATCAGCAAGAGTTTTATTCGTAGAAAGGTCTTTTATTTTCTCATCTTTACTATGCAGTATACCTCAAAGGAAGTTTATGAAAATGTATCTCAACAGACAAATGATCCAATTGTAGAATGGAAAACCTGTGCAGTTTCAGATACTGAATTCCCTATCTACCAATCAGATTTAGAATTTTATGATAAAATTTCTCCTGTTTTTAATGGAGTTAAATATCAAATTTCCACTCCTACACTTTGTCCAGAAGAGAGAGAAAGAAGGAGAATGTCTTTCAGAAACGAGAGAAAATTATACAGAAGAAAGTGCGACTCTAGTGGAAAGCAAATTATTTCCATCTATTCCCCGGATAAACCTTATAAGGTATACGATCAAAAAGTGTGGCGAAGTGATAGTTGGGATCCTTTAGATTTTTGACAAACTATAGATTTCACAAGTACTTTTAGCGAGCAGTTTCAAAAACTTCTTACAAAAGTTCCTTTTATTGCGCTTATAAATCCTAAATCAGAAAATAGTGAGTATTGCAATAACTCAGAATGACATAAAAATTGTTATATGGAGGTAGGAGGAGTGGAATCAGAGGATGTTTTTTATTCTTATACAAGTTTATACTCTCAAGATTCCTGTGATTGTTTTTTGTTAACAAATTCATCTAATTGTTACCAAGTAATAGAGTCTAGCAATTGTCATAATCTCTACTATAGTTCAAACTCAGAAAACTGTAGAAATTCAGCATACTTGATAGACTGTAAAAATTGTGATTCATGCTATGCTTGTGTGGGATTAGCAAATAAAAGGTATTGTATTTTTAATATTCAATATACAGAAGATGAATATAAAAATCGTATTAAATCCTTTTCTTACTCTTGACGAGATGTTTATCAAGAAATTCTCTTAAAAAACATTGTAGCTTCTACGAGAATACAAAAATCTGAAAAGTGTTTTGGTAATAATATCAAAAATTCTAAAAATCTGGCTTTTTGTTTTGATATTGTAGGTAATGACAAAGAATATTGAGCAAGCGACTGTAAATATCAATTTATTACGGGACTTGGTACTTATATTTGTCATGATTGCTTCCAAAGTTGAATGAATAATAATTTTTCTTATGAGGTAGTGAGTTCATATTTGAATGTATCTAATATCCTATTTTGTTATGGAGCGATGGATAATTCAAGAAATATGATGTACTGTTTAAATTGTTATTCATCTCAGAGTTGTTTTTGATGTATCTGACTTCGCAATAAGCAATATTGTATCTTTAATAAACAATATGCTAAAGAAGAATATGAAAAGCTAGTCCCTAAGATTATAGAACATATGCAGGAAACTGGGGAGTGGGGGGAGTTTTTTGATCCAAGTTTGTCTCACTTTGGATATAATGAGAGCTTAGCTCATGAGTATTTCCCTCTTTCTTATCAAGAAGCTGTAGCTAGAGGTTATAAACGACAAGATAATAATTACGATCCAGTTATTCCAGAATGAGCAGGAGTGCTTAAATGAGATGAAATCCCTGATGATATTAGCAGTGTTTCAGATGATATACTCAAAAAGATTTTTATATGTGAAGACTCATGAAGACCTTTTCGTATTATCAAACAGGAGTTGGAATTTTATCGTAAACATAATCTTCCTCTTCCTCGTAAACATCCCGATGTGAGACATGAAGAAAGAATAAGAATTAGACCTAAAAGAGAACTCCATTTGAGAAAATGCGATCATTGCAATGTTCAAATGCTGTCCGTGTATGATAAAGTTTATCAATGAAAAGTATATTGTGAATCGTGCTATCAGAAAGAGATTTATGGATAACTAAGTTTCACACAGAAATATTTGACTTTTTTTTGATTTTGTTTATAATGATTAGTGTATAAAAGAATATTTTTATTTATAAGGTTTTTTTGAATGACTCATCTTATAAGAATATATCATTCCTTTGATAAAGATAAACAAAGTTTTGAAGATTTTTTAGATACAACTTATGAAACTCTAAAAGGAAAAACATTTACACTTGGTTTGCACTATCTTAAGGGAGAGATTTTTTATTCTCTTGATATTGATCCAGTTAATTATCCAGCTTTTGAGTCCTTATTCTATTCTCGTTTCAATGATTTTCAAATTGTTGCAGATGACAAAAAAATATGGAATTATGATAAACAAAAAACTGTCTTGGGTGAACTTTATCTAGAAAATGAAGGTTATTATCCCTTTAAGATGGATCATGAATCAGATGTGATAGCAACAATGTTTAGAACTTTTGAAAATTTTGATCTCATTAATGATAAGGTTAGTTTTTTTGTTGAGTTTACTCCTGTTGATACAGCGAACTTTCTCTTTTATTTAAAAACTAAACTTAAGCATCGACGAAAAAGAAAAAAAATAGATCTTTTGTTTTTCAAATACCTCTTTATTCATACTCCACAAAAAAATTGGAAAGCAGAAGGTAAGACTTTTTTTAAGAAAAAATTTAGAGAAAATTTGTTTGAAATAAGGACATTTATTATTGCACAGTCAGATAGTAAAGCATCTGCAGAGGGGAAAATTCAGTCTTTATTTAATAAATTTTCTGTATTTAAAAACCATCTTTCAAATCAATTTCTTTTAAGAAAAATACACCATCCTTTTCCTCTTATTTCACAACTTAAAAGACAAAAATCCAATCTTTCAACCACATTGCTTTCTAGTGAAGAAGTAGCTACATTCTTCCATTTTCCAAATTCCCCAAAAAATGAAAGTTCTCTTTTTACTGTGAAATCTAAAAAACTTGCACTACCTGTGGGTGTTCCTTCTTTTGATTATACCAAGGATGAAAGAGGGGAGGTTTATGCTGTTAATTTCCCTCGTGAAGCAAATATTGTGGGAATTTCTGATTATAGATCTATTACTGTGCCTGTTGGTATTTATGATGAAGACAGACTTAGACACATGTATGTTATATGAAAAACTTGAACATGAAAGTCTAAGTTTTTACTCAATTTAATGATCAATGATATTCAGCAAGGAAAAGGTATTGGAATTATAGATCCTCATGGGGATTCAATAGAAGAAGTTATGACCTATATTCCGTCACATCGTCAGAAAGATGTTATTATATTTGATCCAACTGATATTGATTATCCATTTTGTATGAATCCGTTAGATGTTAATCCTGATGAATCTAAACAAGTACTTGCAAAGTGATTTATTGATATTTTTAAAAAGTTTTTTTGAGCTAATTGGAACTCAAAACTAGAACATGTTTTGAGAATGATTTTTCTGGCATTATTAGATAAAAAATGATCTACACTTTTTGATATTATTAGAGCCCTTACGGATAAAGACTTTAGATACGATATGATTGAGAGTATTCAAGATGATGTTGTGAGAAATTTTTGGACTAATGAATTCGCGTGACGATCTCAGCAATTTAATACAGAAGCCATTATGCCAATCTTAAATAAAGTAGGACAACTTTTGTCTATTGATATGTTAAAAAATATTTTTGCATCTTCAGAAAATAAACTCGATTTGAGAAAGATTATGGATGAACAAAAAATTCTATTGGTTAAACTACCTAAATGACAACTACAAGAAGATATTATGGGATTCCTCGGAGCAATGTTTGTGACAAAGTTGTTTCAAACAGCAATGGGAAGACAATCTCTTGGTAAAAATGAAAGAAAACCATTTTTTCTTTATGTAGATGAATTCCAGAATTTTACAACAGACACTTTTAGTGAAATACTTTCAGAAGCAAGAAAATATTGATTATCTTTAATTGTTGCTCATCAATTTATCAAACAAATTCCATCTAACATTTCAGATGCTTTATTTTGAAATGTTGGAACACTGATTAGTTTTAGAGTCTCTTCCGAGGATGCGGAATATATAAAACAACACTTTCAACCTTTTCTTTCAGGATATGATTTAGCCAATCTAAATATGAGAGAGTTTTATTGTAAACTTCTTGTTCAAGGTCAAGTTAAAGATCCATTTAGCCTTAAAGCTTGTTGGACTCCAGATGTTGATATTAATAGAAATTTGGTTGATGAACTTTATCGTTGGTCTAGAAAACAATATGCAAGATCTCTTTCTGAAGCAAAACAGGTGGTTTCCGAACAACAGCAAGATGTTATAAAGGTTATTGAAGAGTTTGTAGAACCAATAGTATAAATTTTTGCATTTTGTAGAAAAATAAAAAAATTACAATATTGTAATTTTTTTATTACAATAAATTTAGATTATTTGTTGCTATTTTGTTAAGAATGTATATCTCTTAGATAAGAATTTTATCGTAAGCATAATATTCCTCTTCCGAGAATACATCCCGATCAAAGGCATTTGGAAAGACTTCAGATAAGAATATAGTTATTTTAATCGTCTACATTCCCTAAATAAAAAAATGTACCCCTAGAATTGAATCTAGGAGTACATTTTTGTTATTGTGTTTTTTTAGTTGTTTTTTAGTTTTTCAATTTCTTCAACAAATTTTTCTACAGGATATGCTCATGGTATTACAACAAATTTTCAAGTTTCTCTATCTATTATCACATTACCTGGAGTACCACTAATACCAAACAAGCTTGCTCATTCATTTCTTTGATTATTAACTTCTTGATTATATTTACCTGAGTCAACACATTTTGAAAGAGAATTTTTATTAACACCAAGTGTTCAAGCAATATCTATTATTGTTTCTATATCCAATCATGCATCTGTGGCAAATAGTTGTTTTATAAATTTGTGCCTAACATTTCTTTTTAATTCTCCAACACATTCTATAGCTTCTCATAATTTTATGGCTTGACTGCTGGACACAAAACTTCTAAAAATTGAATTAACTTCACTTGGATATTTTTCAATTACATTGTCAATAACTCATTGGACAGATTGTCTCCTACAGTATCCACATCCAAAATTAGAATATTCCAAAATAGTAAATCTAGCTGACTCTTCTCAATTATCAACACCATTGGCTGTTATCTCTTCTAATTTTTGTATTACATCTTCCGGAGATAAAATGTTTTCATTTAAATTATTGTTTTCGGCATTCATGTTTATTTGAGATAATGCTTGGTCTATGGCCATGGTTTGTTGAGAAATATATTTTGAAGAAGAATAAAGTTGTTCAACTTTTTTCATATTATTTATTCAACCAACCTTTAGAGTTTCTAGTGCTCGAGCATCTTTTTTGAATAAGTTTGCTATGTTTAATATTAAAATTAGTCATAACAAAATAATTATTCAAATGTTGTAATTTTTTGACATGTTTGTCTAATTTTTAAGAGAGTAAATATTATATCAGTTTATAAAGTTCATAAAGTTTGTAAAGTTATTAAGAGCTTTATAACTTGCAACTTTATAAACTTTTAACTTTCAACTTTTAACTTGTAGCTAACTATTCTAGCTCAATATCAACTATGTTTTCTTCTACATCTTCTTCCAATGCTCATTCTTCTCATGCTATCATTTCGTATAACTCTTCTTCGCTAAGATTTCATAACATATCCATTTGAGATAATGCTTGGTCTATGGCTATGGTTTGTTGAGAGATGTACTCATCAGAATTATAAAGTTGTTCAATTTTTTTCATATTATCGGCTCAACCAACCTTTAGAGTTTCTAGTGCTCGAGCATCTTTTTTGAATAATGATAATATCTGCAATATTAACATTATTCATAGCAAAATAATAAGAATTAAATAATTATTTTTTCTTTCCATTCTTTAATTTTAAATAATAAAATAGTTTTTATTGTTGTCATGCTAAGTATTGATCTATGGCAGAAGTTTGTTGATCTTTGTATAAGTTAGAATTGTAAAGTTGTTCTACTTTTTTCATATTGTCAGCTCAACCAACTTTTAATTCTTCTAGCTTTAATGCAGGATCTTTTCTAAAGAAAAAGAATAGTGCAAAAAGCAAGTTTAAGATAACTAATATACATACGATGATTTTTGTAAATTTTTCACAATTGGTGGAACAGCAACAAGTATGAACAGGATTTGTTTTTTTGGTTTCTACTGTTACTGAAGGTTTAACTACTTTTTTTGTAGAGGTCTTTGTTATTGCTTTTTTAACTATAGGTTTTTTGATAGAAATAGCTTTTGTGGCAGAGGCCTTTGCTACTGTCTTTTTAGCTATAGATTTTTTAGTAGAAACTTTTTTTTTAACAGGCATTATTGAATATAAAAAAATATAAAAAAGTTAATGATAACAAATTACTTGTATCAAATTAAAACTTTAAAGCAATAGTATTTTCTTGTATTTGCACATTTGAATTTGACAAATAAAATAGACAATATGAAATTAGTTTATTTATAAAAAAATATGTTTGTGTTAAAGGATAATTAAAAATTTTAATAAATTTTGATTTTTGAGATTGAAAATTATTTTGAAAGTAGATTTTTTAAGGATTTATTTTCTTGTTTTGTGAACTTACTTAAGTATCAGCTTAGAATTCCGAAACTTATAAAAAATAAATAATTGACCATGCTGTCTTCAAAAACATGTAAGAATAGGCCAATTACTAAAAGGACACTTCGTCAAATATAGAATCTATTTCGATGTAAATAAACTAACTCATTACTAATCTCTCATGGCTTTGTNTTTTCTTTTGGATCTGGTTTTATGTTTTTAATTCATTTGAATANTAAAAGCATTTGTAGTATTACNATACACCAAAAGATAAATCAGACAGTTCAGATATCTAGCATTAGTTGCATAAAATAATTTTCTGGTAGCATGCTTCCATTGTGATGTATTGCTGGTCCAGAGCTTCCAAGTCAGTATCAGAGAGGATTATCTATAATTTCCTTGATATAAGAAACCTTTGCATTGACATGATTTATGGTGGATTCCTTCTTTAGAAAACTTATCCCTATGAGTCATAAAATAAATACTCAAAAAATTCAAATAGCAATTTTTTTGTTTTTCTTGATCCGATCTTTTGCAAGTAAAATTATTATTAAAGCAACTCATATTATCGCTGATCTAGAAAGTGTCATAGCAATTGCCAGCACTCGTAATACAACATAAAGAATATCTAGATTTCAAATTGGGTTTTGAAAAACTTTTTTTATTTTTTTGATTCAGCTTCATCGTCGTAGTAATATTAGTGGGAAAAATGCTGTGAGAAAATAAGCATAATTATTTGGTCCAGAAAAAATTCATTGTCGTCTGGTTGTTCATTCGTATCCAGTTAAATAATATAATGGTGGATTAGTTCAAAAATAAAAATCATCAAATTTTCAATATCCCAAACTCATAAATAATTCAGGTCTACCCATTTTTACCGACTGTCGTAAGAACCCGAAAAATACAATTCACAATAAAAATCGCTGAAACCAATACATGTCTTTTAGTTTGAAATTTTTGACACATGAAAATCAGATAAAACTTGCTGTGAGAAATATGAATAAATAATAGAAACCATATTTAATTCAAATCATAATATTTCATAAAGATTTTCAGTGCAAAAATGATATGAGTACAGAAAAAACTATTAAAACAATGAATCGTATTCGAATGTTTTTTCGTTTTAGCAAATATTCTTTTATTTGCTTTGTATTTGTTAAAAGTACAAATAAAAAAAACCATATTCGTAGAATGTCTCTAGAAATTGATATTATGTTTTGATACCATCATCACAAAATCCCATATCATAAAATTGTAACAATTATGTGATATAATGCTATAAGCACAAAAAATGTTTTCACAAACCTTGACATCAAATGGCTTGAAAAAAGATAAAGTTTAGATAGTATATAACATATATTTTTTAAATGAAAAAACAATGACAAATAGATTAACGGTAGTTATACCCACTAGACCAAATATTCAAAATATTCATTGAATATTTTGATCTTTGGATGTCCAAACTTTCCAAAATTTCAAAGTTATTTTGATGATAGATAAGGTCCTTACAAAAGAGGAGTTTGAAGATTTGAAAATTCAATCATTAAAATGATTTAAAAATATTTCAAACAAAATTTACTTTGTTTCCAATATAAATACTGATTTTATCCCACAACAATGAGTAAGCTATGTGAGAAATTATTGAATAAAGTTAGTTGATACGGAATTTCTAAATTTGTTTGATGATGATGAGTTGTTTGACTCTGATTACCTTCAAAAAACTTTTGATATTCGACATGAACATAAAAATTATATACAAAAAGATTTTGTACTAACTCCTACTTTGATGTTTAGAAAAACTTGAAATATTCAAAGTTTGTGATTTGACTACTATAATTTTCGAATTTCTAGACCTCATGCTTTTCAATTCAAAAAAGATCAAAAAATAGGGCAAATACAAATGTATTCTGGAAATTCTCTTTTTGGACCCACAAAAATATTTCAAGAAATTTTGTTTGATGAAAAGTTGGATTTTGTGTACGAAGATTTAGAGTTTACTTATAGAATTCATAAAGCATGATATCCTATTTTTGTATCAAGTGAATTATTATTGTACCATATGGAAAGGGATAAAAATATTCTTGAACATGCCTGGGTTTGAAGCACATATGCGGCATATAGAAAAGCAAAACATAGGATGATTTTTATCAAAAAAAATTGAACAAAATTAGAAAAAATTAAATTTTACTTATTGTGATTCCGAGCACAACCTTTATGGTTAAGTTTGAAAGTTTTGCTTTATGCAAGACGAGATGAAAAATTTAAAATAATTTGGTCAATTATTAAATGAACTTTAGATGGTATGAAAGCTTAATCTATTAAATTTTTGATTACATCTTGCATTTTAAGTATCTTTTTTTGGTAAGGATAAACTTTAGTTTTTGTGCCTACAAAACTGCTTATCAAAAACAAATGCAGTCTTGTGCTTATTACAAGTTCTGCTTTTGCCAACTTTTTTATAAAATTATCAAAATCGTTTTCCCAATCTAATACTTCAAAACTACTATTGTGCTTTTTATGTTTTTCTTTGATTTGTTTATAATATTGCAAGTCATTGTATTGGCTGTTTTTTCATTTAGCAACTGGTACATACAATATTTTGTATCAATTTGATAAATAATCTTTTATATCATTACTAATATTTTCTAAAAATCTTTCTCAATTTTTATTTACATTTATGATAACATATTTTTGTTTTTTATGATTTGCATTTTTGATAATATTCCAATCATAAGCAAAAAAACTTGTATCCATAAAAAATTCAGTATTTTCAAATCAATATTTTTTTAATCCGTATACACTATCTAGATCTCTAGCGTAAATATAGTTTGTTTTTTTTAGTAAAAAAGAAAAAAGTTTTTTATTGTACCATTTTTTTGGTACTTGTATCCCACCCATTAAATATATGTTTTTGTGTTTTTTGAGGCAAGGGAATATGGATACCAACCAATATCGATAATTATTTGGAAGTTCTTCTGTGAGAATTTCACCTCCTCAGACTATAACACTATCCATTTCTTTATATTTTTTTATTGTTTTTCTTCCTCAATCTTTTATGAATTTTCGAAAAGATCTAAATCATTTTGGTATTTCTCTTAAAAATTCAATTTCATCTACATTTATAAATTGTTTGAAAAAAGATTTTAGCCAAGAGATATTGTAGGCAGAAATGTAAATCTCTTTTCATTGTTCTTGTAAAAGTTTTATAGTACCGAGGAGTATTAGTTCATCTCACATGTTTTTATGTGATCGATTTCCTACTATCAAAACTTTTTTACCTTCAATTTTTAGTTGTTTATTTAATTCCATTTTTTAAACGAATATAAAAAATCGCTACAACAGTGTATAGCGATTTATATCATAAAAGCAAATTTTATATTTTATTAGTTAGGAAACTTTTCATTCATTATTCCATCGTTCATTTAAGTATTTTACATATGACTCTTTATTCTTTCATAATGTTGAAGAAATTTTTTCAAGTGTGTTTTTATAAAAATTTGAGTTTATTACCTTAGTTTCTGGATTCCATATCTCATATCGTTTTGCATTATCAAACTCTATATCTCATAATAAAGTTATATGGAAAGGGTCTGGGTCTGGAGACTTTGCTGTTTTTCATTTAAAATTGTTTTTTATAAAATCAGTTAACTGAGCTGTTTTAAACATTTCTTCATAACTTTGGAATTGTATATGGTTTCAAGCATTATTTTTCAATCCATTTATGGTTTTTGTTGTTAGATTAATTTCTGGATGTTTTAACATTTCCTCTAATATATAATTTCTGTTATCATCTTTAAGTTTTACTAATCAATTTTTCATCCATTCTATCGTTTTGTGATTTCCAAAGTTGTTTGGATCATAATCTTTTGTCATTTCATATCGAGCCTGAGCACTTACCGGTTCAAGTCACTCAATAGCTAATTGGGTATTTACAGGAGACTCCGCGGTATTCTTGAAGTGTTCAGCCATTTTTGGGGAATCTAAAAGTGTTTTTGTGGGATCACTTCAAGCTTCCATTTCTAATGATTTTATGGAGTTGATTCATAATAAAGATAATCAGTCACTAAGTAAAGATTCATCTTTTTTTATTTTATCCATAGATTTTATTAATCTTTCTTGTTCTTTGTCACTTAGATTGGTTTGTTTAACATAATTTTCATAATTATTATAATTTAATTTTAATTTATTATATTTTTCCTCTATAATTCATAAATCTAATAAAGTCTTTATTGGAATTCATCATATTGTTTCCATTGTTGCAATAGGTGGTTTTATATATCTTTGATATTCAGCATTATTTTTTACGCCCAATCACTCTTCAATTTTTTCTGGGTCTTTGCCAAAAACTGTCTTTGTCCAATCAATTACTTTAGGGATATTGAATAATGCTAGAAGTCATCCTCAGTATAATGCAACATTTGTCCATTTTCATGGAGTTCATTTTTTAGCAAACAAACTTTGTATAAACTTAAATCCAAGTACAACTCATCAAACTATGGCACCGATTTTACCAACTTTAGCTCGTGCCTCTTTTTTTTCTGGATTTTCTCATCTATACACAAGATCTGAAAACATATTTCATATTTGGTCAAACGCTCAAAATCAAGCTTTGGAACAATATCTATTGTTCCTTGTAATTTGAGCATTTCGATATTCTGGAGATACTGATTCTTTTTTTGGATTGTCAATTTTTTGTTTTTTAGTAGTTATTTCTTTGTAAAGTCATGGATTTATTGATTGTATTTCTTGGAAATCTTTTTTATGTTTTTCATAAAATTTGTCTTGTTCTGGATGTTCTATATCTCCAGACCAAACTCAAATTAAATATTCTTGAAATCACTCTAAATCTTTGTTGAGAAGCTTTGCCAAAGTGGCATCTTTTAACATTTTGTTATATTCTACATTATAAGATGCTGCTATGTCCTGGAATAATACTTCTTTTTTAACATCTTTTATAGAATCTAACATAGCTGGAATTTCTGCAGTATTTTTTCATGTTGAAACCATTTGACGAACTTTTTCTAATTGTTCTTTGTGTCACTTCATTGTATCTACATAATCTGCAAAATAATCCATATTGGTAGTATAAGTATATCTGTTTAATTCTCTTTTTATGCTTTTTAACGAGGATATATCATCTTTTATTACTTTTTCGAATCTGTGTCTACTATGTTTATTCTCTGAGGATTTGGGTGCTCTTGGTCGTTTTTTATTTGCTTCAAATCGATTTAATAAATTGTCAACTTCTGATTTTAACAATTCTGGATTATCTCTTATATCGTCAATTTTTGTTAATTGTTCTACATCTTTATCTAATTTTTGTATTTGTTTGTTTATCACTCATTCTTGAGTTTTTTTTAGTTTATTCTGGGTGTCCATTTCATTAAAAAATTCGGTTAATAGAAGATCTGACTCTAGGCTTACTTCTTCCTTTTTTTGTTGTTCTTTCAAATAATCTTGAAAAATTGTTTTATCTACATAAAATTTTTTAATAAACTCGTTATTATCTGATATTTGACTAGAGTTTATGTCTCTTTGTTCAAAAATATAATTTTTTCATTGTTGTTTTATTTTTACTCTATCATTTACTAGATCATCAAAAAATCTGTTATCAAAATAATCTTTTAACTGATCTTTATTTATCCCTGTTTCATTGCTATTACCAGGAAGCTTTTCTATCTTTATGTTTTCAAAACCACTCATTTTGCATTTTGTAGAATAGTTAAAACTTACAATTTTTTATACTCTATTATAACTATATTTTTTTTTTTGTTAAAAAAATGCCAAATAATTAATACAATTGGCTTGGCATTTTTGTAATATAGTATATAGTATGTTGTTTTATTTTAATTTTTTTTCAATTTCCTTTTTTACCTTATCTTTTCATGGACCACTTAAAGTTTCCTTACTAATTCAAAATTCTCACATTATCAGAGCTAATAGGTTTAGTAAAACATCTTTATTAATTGGCACATTATCGTGGTATTTTTTGGATAATTTTTTTATATAAGCTATGTATTCTACCATACTGTTTCCAGATTTATCGTTGAGTAATTCTGTAAAATATATATTTAATCAAAATTTATTTATCTCATTTAAAAAAAATGGAGCGAAAAATCAAATTACCACGATATTATTTATAGATTTCCTTAGATAGATAGTTTGTGTCCTAGTATCTACAACCTTGAAAAATGTATCGTATATAGCTGAAATTAGTTCTTCGTTTTTTATATTTTTTAATAGAAATGACAAAAATTTAGCAATATTGTTGTTTGTTGCTTTTGTTTTTTTGATCTCATCTTGTACTTGTTTTGCTTTTGCAGAATCTCATTGTACGCGTTTTATATCCTGTTCAGTCACTTTACTGATATCTTGTCTGACAGATTCTCAAGCGTCTATTCATTCTCATGGACTGAATATTTCATTTACCATTTCGGAAGTTTATGGGATAAAGGTAGTATTGGTTGCTAGTCACTGTAGTCAATAGTCGTTAGACATTAGTCGCTAGTCATTAGACATTAGCTAACGACTATTGACTAACGACTAGCGACTATAAACTATCTATCTTTTATGTTTTTATACTTGAATTTCAATCAAATTTATTTATACAAATATCACCACAAAAATTTGAGGCTTATTTTTTTTGTATAAGGAGAGGTGGATGAGTGGTCGAAGTCAACTCACTGCTAACGAGTCAGCCGAGAAATTGGCTCGCGGGTTCAAATCCCGCCCTCTCCGCCATCAAAATTAAAATGGCTTTGTAGCTCAGCTGCTTGTCCCGCAGAGCATAGCGAATTGTGGGAGTTGAAGCGGAGCGTCCCGATCAATCGGGAAGGTCGACAGTTCAAGTTTGTAAAATCAATTAAAAATTCATGGCTTTGTAGCTCAGCTGATTGAAGCGGAGCGTCCCGATCAATCGGGAAGGTCGGCGGTTCAAGTTTTACCCCGTCGAACGGGGCTGCCCAAAGCCAAATTGTTTATCTATATGGGGGTTAGAGCGTCCCGATCAATCGGGAAGGTCGGCGGTTCAAGTTTGTAAAATCAATTAAAAATTCATGGCTTTGTAGCTCAGCTGGTTAGAGCGCGTCTCTCATAAGGACGAGGTCGGCGGTTCAAGTCTGCCCAAAGCCAAATTGTTTATCTATATGGGGGTTAGAGCGTCCCGATCAATCGGGAAGGTCGGCGGTTCAAGTTTTACCCCGTAGAGCGGGGCTATCCAAAGCCAAATTGTTTATCTATATGGGGGTTAGAGCGTCCCGATCAATCGGGAAGGTCGACAGTTCAAGTTTTACCCCGTAGAGCGGGGCAGTTTAAAGCTAAGTTAGTACAAAGTTGAAAGTTACAAACCCGATTAACTAGCGTCATTCGTAAAAAAATATTTTAGATTATTTAGTAAGCTTAATTATGGCAAAAAAAAAAGGAGGAAGAATTATTGTAGCTATGCAGTGTTCTGTGTGTAAGAAAGTGAACTACTACACAAGCATAAATAAAGCGATTATGCCAAAATTGGAACAAAAAAAGTATTGTAAACAATGTAAAGCACATACATTACACACATCTAGGGAGAAACTCAAATAGTCTCTAAAGCTAGTATTTTAATTGTATAAAATTTAAACTAAATGTTAAAGATAAGATTGGCTAGACATGGTAGAAAAAAGTTACCGTTTTATCGTATAGTTCTTACAGAACATACAAAACCAGCTAAAGCTTGATATAAGTTAGTTCTGGGATGGTTTAATCCCTTGTCTCATACAATGAGAGCAGATGTTTCTGCGATAAAGGAGTGGATTTCTAAATGAGCTCAACCTACAGAAAGGGTTGCTAAATTACTTTTTGCAGACACAAAAGATGATTTTTTCAAAAAATACTTTATAGAAAGAGAAAGTACAAAAGGAAAAGAGATAGAAGATAAGAAAAAAGCAGAGGCTGAAGCAAAAGCTCAAGAGTTAAGAGAAAAGCAGGAAGCTGCTAAAGCTGTTGTGGAAGAAAAGAAATCTGAAGAGGTTCAAGAGGAGGAGAAGTCTGAAGAGATTCAAGAGGAGGAGAAATCTGAAGAGGTTCAGGAAGAAAAGAAATCTGAAGAGGTTCAGGAAGAAAAGAAGTCTGAAGAGGTTCAGGAAGAAAAGAAATCTGAAGAGGTAAAAGATTGAGAGGGTGTTGAAGAAAAAGTTGGAGAAACACTTTCAAAATCGGGATTGTCAGAATAAGTGAGTTTTTTAATTTTTAATTTTAGTTTTGATGAATGTAGGTGCTAATTCAAATTCTGTTCAAGATTTAATATTGATCATTTTGGCTGTTGTTATTATTATAATTGCGGTATGATGTATATATGCTTTTATTCGTGCTATTTTTTTATTTATTTTTTCTCAATGAAAAGAAGATAAAATTAAAAAGGCTTGGAATAGTATTAGATATATGATTATGGGAATATTTTTATCAGTATTTTTGTTATTTATGTTCCCATTAATATTTAAACGAGTAGGATTGGATAATCATGAAGAATATACTGCGAAAAATATTTTTAACCAAGCATGAACAATAATAAATAAAACTTTTCAATTGAAAGATATTGTAAGAGAAAGTCAAAAAAAGAATCAATATGATGGTAACCTTTATTACGAAGATAATTTTTCAGAGAGATATGTAGAGGATTATAGCTTATAATTTTTTTCATTGAAAAACTTTCTATGAAAGTTAAAGTAAGAATGTAAATTTATATTTTTATTAAAATATTATGGCAAAAGACTTGATATCATCTAAAAAGTTGATGAAATTACTTCATAAATTTAATAGGTATAATAAACATGAAAAGGTTTTTGTATGATACTTATTTATATTGTTGTTTTTGTTATTGTTTTTCCCTATTTTAAAAGTTACTTCTTTAAGATGAACTGGTGGATATGGTATATGGATACGAAAACCAGAAATGTTTAAAACGATGTTGATAGTATTGGTGTCAATGCTTATTTTATTATGACGGAATTTAAGTTTTAAGTTTAAAAATTTGTTTTTATCATATTTCGGAGCTAGAGAAAATGATTCCTTAATTAATTTCTTATTCTTATTTATAATTACAACATCTTTTTTTGCCATAACTGATACTATCCATGTTTCTTCTTGAGTTACTTCCAGAGTAATAGTATCTGGCGCTGGAAAATTTATACAAATACGATTATTGATATGATTGATATTTAGTCTTATATCTGTAGTAAAAATGGCACAAGAGACAGGTAAAAAAACCAAAATTATCAATATGGTAGATGATGAACACAAAAAGACTGAACTCATCAAAGATGATATCAAAAAATGATTGTTTGATAGATAACATTCAAAATATTTTTATCATAAAAAAGCTATCTGGGCAAGTGTTTAGATAGCTTTTTTTATTGATAAAAAATGTTTTCTTTTATTTGTATCAAATTTTTCAATAGCATATCTAAGAGTAGTTCTTTGCATCTTGGATGCGTTTTCTTCTATAAATTCTATCAAAATATCTTCATCTTTTTTGCCGATCTCTCTAAGCATCCGTCAAACTGCCTTATGAATTAAATCGTGTTTGTGATCTAAAAGTAGTTTAGAAATTTTTATAGTATCTGCGAAGTCTCAGTTTTTTATAAAAGTATAAGTACTAACGATAGCAATCCTTTGTATTCGCATATTGCTACTTTCTGCAAATTTATATAAAATACCTCTATCTCTCGTTAGTAAAAAATTTCATATAATTTTGTGACATGATAAATCTACTAAATCTCGATTGTTTATGTGTTTGATATTATCTATATAGAAGCGAAAAATTTCATCTTTCCTTGTAATATTTGATTTTTCATATTTTTGGACTAGAAATAATAGTCAAGTCATACGAAATTCGTGATATTTGTTTTCTAGTAGTTTTTGAATATCTTCTAAATCTATATTTGTCCAATATTTTTTTACTAAATTTCTTTGTTGTGGAACAGTAATTCATAAAAAAACATCTCACTCTCCATATTCTCATTTTCAAGTTTTGAAAAATCATTGTAGGATTTTAGACTTATCTGGATTTTGTAGTTTTAGAAGTTCGTTTTCAATATGTTTGTACATAGTATTATGTATAGTTAAATAATTTTTTTATACAGAAATATTTGTTTTTTACAATTAAATAAAGCTGGATAAAAATCCAGCCTTTCTCTATATTGCATCTCTTTTGTGCATTAACTTTTCAATTTTCTCTTCATTTATTAAGTAGGCCCACAATATCACGAGTTCTACTAAGTATAGGCTTTTATACCATCCAGAAAGAAAAAGAGGATAGATTATTGAAAAAATTAGAAAAACATAAGCTATTGTAAATAAAACAATTTCTGCTTTCCTATCATGGTTGAATTTGAGACTTAATAGGAAAGAGCAATATATGAAATTGTTGTAAAAATAAGAATTGAATGTTCCATAATTATAAATTTTAATTGTTATTTTATTTTTGTTTTAAGCAGTAGAAGGAAACCTTGCTTAATATCAAGCCTTTTGTTGTGTTGTAAAATTACATTTATTTGTTTAATGGGTTTGTTTTGATAAATATTTTTGGNATTCAGTTTGATTTTTTTACTAGCTTTTGTATANAATAAAATATTGTATTTTATATAAGAAAAAATGATGTTTGAAATAAATGATTTATCTGTAAGTGTTGNAGAAAAAAAGATATTAAAAAATATAAATCTTAAATTTGAGCTGTGAANAAACTACTGTATTCTNGGTAAAAATTGAAGTGGAAAATCTACTTTGGCTCTGACGATTATGTGACATCCAAACTATAAAGTAGATACTTGAAGTGTGAATATTGAGGGTTTAGATGTTTTGGAAATGTCG
>JGI24712J26585_10000623_pt1 | contig 30275 bp, 22 predicted proteins | sample BioPla3DNA2_FD_26585 | JGI IMG/M metagenome (IMG submission 26585)
TTGTGTTTTATCCGCATCTGATAACCATATGCTTTGCCGATAGATCCGCTTTCATCCGCCCAACTGTCCCATATGTGGCTGTTCAGATCTTTTATGTTATTTGATTTTTTCTGCCATATCCAGAGCANTTCATCAATTGCCGCCCTGAGATTCGTATATCTCAAAGTCAGTATCGGGAACTCCTCCGACAGGTCGTACCGGTTGACGACACCAAACTTTTTTATTGTGTGGGCAGGTGTCCCATCCTCCCATCTGGCCCTCACCTTCTGACCCTCAGACGAAAACCCGTTCTCAAGGATGTCTTTNCACATTTCCCTGAAAATAATATCTGCTTTGCTCATCTATCCGCACACCGCCATTTCATTTATACTTAAAAACATTATACCTTTCAGGTGCATATTTTCCAACTGAAAAACACCTTGTTAATCCATCGGTTACTAAAAATAATGGCACTGAGCTTAAAAATGTCGCCACCGGAACTGCGCAAAAATGCAAAAAGCACGGCTTTCTGCTGCCATGCTTTTCACTCTTGTGTCAGTGTTATGCCGCACGTACCGGCTTATGTCCACGCGCAGCTTTCTATTTAGCTTTTGTTCTCACTTCTTCGACTATCCTTGCAACGAAATCNTCCAGCAGCATAGGTCCCAGATCACCATCCTTGCGGGACCTCACTGCCACCTGNTCGTTTTCTTTCTCCTTGTCGCCTATGACCAGCATATACGGCACCTTTTCCATCTGAGCTTCCCTGATCTTATATCCGATTTTCTCATTCCTGTAATCGATCTCTGCTCTTATCCCGGCATCCTGGAGCTTCCTGCCCACCTGTTGCGCATAATCGTGGTGCTTGTCGACTATGGGCAGGACTTTGACCTGTACCGGAGCGAGCCATGTGGGAAATGCGCCGGCATATTTTTCGATCAGCAACGCAAGTGTCCTTTCATAGCATCCGATCGAAGTCCTGTGTATAACATATGGGTACTTCTTCTGCCCATCCCGGTCGATATACACCATCCCGAATTTCTCTGCCAGCTGGAAATCGATCTGGATAGTGATAAGTGTATCCTCCTTGCCGAAAACGTTCTTTATCTGAATATCCAGCTTCGGTCCATAGAATGCGGCCTCGCCTTCCGCTTCCGTATATGGTATCTCCAGATTGTCCAGTATCTGGCGCATGCGTTTCTGGACCTGCTCCCACTGCTCTTCGGTGCCGATGTATTTATCCTTGTTGTTCGGATCCCATTTGGAGAATCGATAGGTAACATCAGAATCAAGGCCGACAGTCCTGAGCATAAAATTGGCAAGATCCAGACAACCCGCAAACTCCTCTTCCAACTGCTCTGGCATGCAGGCAATGTGTCCTTCGGAAATCGTGAATTGTCTTACACGGATCAACCCGTGCATTTCACCCGATGCCTCGTTCCTGAACAGCGTGGAAGTCTCATTCAGCCTGAAGGGGAGTTCGCGATAACTCCTGAGTCTGCTCAGATAGACCTGGAACTGGAATGGACAGTCATTGGGCGAAGAGCAAGTATCTCCTCATTCGGATCCTCAAACTTTGCCGGATCGCCCATGATGAACATGCCGTCCCTGTAATGATCCCAGTGGCCAGAGATCTTATACAGTTCACGCTTTGCCATGAACGGCGTCCTGGTCAACATGTACCCGCGGCGTTCCTCCTCATCCTCGACGAATCTCTGAAGGATCTGAATAACCTTTGCTCCCTTCGGCATCAATATGGGCAGACCCTGTCCGATATAGTCCACGGTCGTAAAATATCCCAGTTCTCTTCCAAGCTTATTGTGATCGCGCTTCTTTGCCTCCTCCAATGCAGCCAGGTATTCGTTCAGGTCGCTCTTCTTTGTGAACGCCGTTCCATATATCCTCTGCAGCATTTTGTTCTTCTCATCCCCNCGCCAGTAAGCTCCGGCAGCCTGGGTCAGCTTAAATGCCTTTATCCTTCCAGTGGAAGGNACATGCGGCCCTGCACACAGATCGACGAAATCCCCTTGCCTGTAGAAAGAAATCACGGAATCTTCCGGCAGGTCCTGTATCAGCTCCACCTTGTAAGGTTCGCTCATTTCTTCCATGTATCTGATTGCTTCATCCCTCGGGAGCGTGAACCGTTCAAGAGGAATATCCTCCTTTATGATCTTCCCCATTTCCTCTTCTATCCTGCCCATATCCTCCGGCGTNAAAGGCTTCTCGACGTCAAAATCATAATAGAATCCGTTTTCGATAGCAGGACCTATGGCCAGCTTTGCATTAGGGTACAGCCTCTTGACCGCCTGAGCCAATATATGGGATGCTGTGTGCCTGAATGCCTGCTTCCCGCCTTCGGTGTCGAATGTGAGCAGATTGAGTGAACAATCCTTATCCAGAACTGTCGAAAGGTCCTTCACCTCTCCATCGACCTCAGCAGCCAGAGCAACTCTTGCCAGGCCCGCACTGATGCTCTCAGCCACCTCTTTGACAGTGATCCCCTTCGGATACTGTTTTGAACTGCCATCTTTCAGTGTGATATTTATCATACAGACCACTCCTTCTACCAGTATTGCAAAACTATATACGGCAAAACCCGCTGCCGCACCCCATACATCTTCCACTGTTCAGGCAGAGGCGTACCTGTATCGCAGATAAAAAAACTCTCGTCCCTGCCATTTCGCACAAGGGACGAGAGCTTGCTCACTCACGTGGTTCCACCCTATTTGGTTCTCATTAGACCGTAACGTGTATCAACGATCGCACTCACAGGGGTGGTATTCAGCTGCTTTCCTTCAAAACCGCTTCCAGCCCGTGACGGCTTCTCTCTGTGAAGGCTTGGGTCAGCCTACTTGATCCCTTTCATCGTGCGATGCTCAATATTCATTTTAATATATTATATCCATTATCCAGCCGATGTCAACCGGATTTTGATAAATTCTCCGGTATCGGTGTTCCGGCTGACCTTCAGACTGTGTCATCCTTATAAGCCCGAAAACACTATCCTTCTGTTAAAAGAGCATCAGCATTCATATGTCTTCGCTGCCTCAAATTCATCCAGTATCGCCTGATCTGGCTTCTTCGTCAGCAGTGAGACAATGGCGATGGCTATACATGAAAGCACGAATGCCGGGAACAGTTCATATATCGCGAACACACCCCCGAGACGCGAAATAAGGTAATGCCATATGAATACCATTCCGCCTCCTGTAAGCATACCTGCGATTGCCCCTGCCCTCGTCGTCCTCTTCCAGAACAGCGAGAACAGCATGACAGGTCCGAAGGTCGCTCCGAAGCCAGCCCATGCAAACGAGACCACCTTGAAGATCACGCTTCCTTCATCCAGCGCTATGATTATACCGAATATCGAGACAACCAGCAAAGTGATCCGCGAAACAAGCATTACCTGTTCGTCTGTCGCATCCTTTTTGAATACTCCCTTGAAGATATCACGCGACAGTGCTGACGATGCTATGAGCAGATACGAGTCAGATGAGCTCATCGTAGCAGCAAGGATACCGGACATGACCACTCCAGCCAGGAACGCCGGCAGCAGTCCGGTGGACATGATGATAAATATGTTTTCAGATAAGCTCTGTGTAAGCAGTTCAGCAGGGTAAAGCGCCCTTCCTGTCAGTCCGATCGCAACTGCCGCAAACAGCGAGATGATACACCATATTGTTGCTATCCTTCTTGATTTTTTCAGTTCAGAGGATTTGTTTATAGCCATGAATCTCAGAAGGACCTGGGGCATACCAAAATATCCGAGGCCCCATGACATGGTGGATATAATCGACAACAAGCCGTAATTCCCAGCCGGCCCGAACAAAGGCTTCCCTGCCGCATCCAGTTGCTGGACGCTGTCCGCCAACTGAGGCTGGGCTATGCCGAAAAGTTCGAAAAAACCAGGTATCGACTTTATATTGTCAAGTATCGCCGGGATACCCCCCGCTGCGATCACACCAACTGTCAGAACAGCACAAAGTGCAATTATCATAACGATACCCTGCAGAAAGTCCGAGACACTTTCCGCCAGGAAACCGCCGAGAAACGTATACAGTATAACTATTACAGCACCTGCTATCATAACGATCTGATACTGCAGTCCGAACAAAGCGCTGAACAGCTTGCCAAATGTGACGAAGCAGCTTCCTGCATAAACTGCAAAGAACACAAGGATAAACACGGATGCAATCGTCAGGATCACCTTTTTGTTCTCCTTGTACCTGTTGCTTATAAACTCCGGTATGGTTATTGCGTTGCCAGCCAGTGTAGAATACCTGCGAAGTCTTTTCGCAACGACGAGCCAGTTTATGTAAGTTCCGGCTGCGAGTCCCACAGCAGTCCAGAATGCATCACTCAGACCACACCAATATGCCAAACCCGGAAGCCCCATCAGCAGCCAGCCACTCATATCGGAGGCTTCTGCGCTCATGGCGGCTACCCATGGTCCCAGCTTCCTGCCGCCGATGAAATAATTATCGGAGCTCTCATTCGCTACCTTTGCATAATATATGCCGATCGCNATGACTGAGCCGAGGTAGACACACATTGCCACTAGAATTTGAATTTGATCCCCACTCATATATCTGACTCCTTTTACATTTTTCAGCCATTATATCAAAATTTGATAAGGATGAAAAGTAATACTGCACATTACTATCACTTTAGCATGGTACCTCAATTAAAAAAGTTATTTCCACCCCAAAATAGCCAGCAGTGGGATTAAGTTATGCAGATCAGCGTAAATGCNAAATGTGGAGGTAAGTATTGTAAAGCAGAAACTAACTTTCAATCGACCCTTTATCATTGTGCAAGCTATGATGCTGTAGACCAGGTGCAAGCTCTANTACTTGAAAACAACCTGATTTCCGGAAATGTTGAGTTTTTTGTACCAAATTTGGATTTCTGGGATGGAAAAAGAGCCAAAATCAAGTTTTTATCGAGAAATAGTTTACATANTTCGAGATGCAGTTGGATTATTTGCCCAAAAGTTAAAAAACGGTACAGACAAATTCCCAGAAATCAAAAAATGGTACAGTCAGACCCCTAAAAGTTGAAAATCAGAAAAGTCTGGCACCCAGAAATCAAAAAACGGTACAGCCAGACAATGCAAGCCTGAAACTACTCATTTGCCCAATTGAGTATCGTTTTTCGTTATCCTGGTAGCATCCAGGCAGCCACGACTGGCTTTATTTCCGGGAAATTGCGGTATCAGGCGCTGTGGGATAGAATAGGTACATATACATTGCAAGCAACACATGAGAATGCACTGCACAGACACATACTACTGATTTTATGGGGATACAGTCATGAGATACAAAAGAAAGAAACATTTCAGAAAACTGCGGCATAAAAAAGTGCGGAAAGCATTGCTGTTGATTCTCGTAATGCCCTCCGCCCTTCTCCTTCTCGGCTACCTTGTTGCCTCACTTGTCGTACTGCCTGCCATGTCCGGTCGATATTAGTTGCATCCATACACCGGGTACGGGATGATAACCGATCATTTCGCGATAATATCTTCATTCCTTGCAAATGGTTCATCGAATATGGCATGAGTATATATTTTTTCCTTTTTGCCTTCGATCAGGAACTGTACCTTTTGTATTCCCTCAAGCTCAGTAAGCGTGTTGACGACAGAGTAGATGGCCATCCTTTCAGCTGTAGTGCCTCCGGGGCTGTTTTCGATATACTCCCTGGAGAAATCCACTGTACACACACCATTCTTGGTCGCGACTGATAAAAGCCTCGTATCATCCGGTATTGCACTCCACAAATCATCTGTCCGCGGACCTGCCATCAATTCAGTAACCACAGCCTCTTCAGTCGAAACACCTGCTGGTATTTCTATATCCCTGGTTTCACCAACCAGGTACATGGCCTGGGAATCAGAGAAATACAATACTACGGTTTTTATTTCTCCAGGGACCGGACGACCTTCCTCATCAAGCAAAGCAGGCCTCATATCGCCAAGGGGCTTGCCGCCTGGACCGATCATGTCCTTGCCCTCGATCCTGAGGCGTACCTTGTCGACACCTGCAATCTCAGTAAGAGTATTGACGATGGAAAGCCTTGAGGTCACCTCATCAAGCCCGCTACTGCCTGGGAACTCTCCCGACAGATCCACTATGGCTGTCCTGTCCTTTATTGATATACCCAAAAGTTCGGTTCCTTCAGGTATTGGCTTTCTCAGTGCCGGTTCGNCGGGTCCTTCAGCCAGTGCCGTCAAACATGCCTTCAATATGGCNTTGTCTGCAACGGGAATCTCCTTCTCGACNTTTTTCAGCGCACTGTTGTCTATNGTCGGGAAATACAAAGTCACCTTCACCATTTTAGTGTCCCCGTCAGCCTCCTGCGTGTAATCAGGCTCTTCACTGCTGCCATCGCCGTTTTTCTCATCAGCGGCAGCATCCGTGCCCGTTTCCACGAATCCCGTTTCGCCGTCGTCCGGCTGTCCGCTGCCATTTCCCACGACAGTTTCGGCAGCCTTGTTGAATAAACTGCAGGCCGTCAGTGAAGTACACAATATTATGATCATTGCCACTAAAAACTGCTTTTTCATTAAATCTCTCAGCTCCTGTCTTTTCCGTTATCCTATAGACGAACCACACCGCAGGAATGTTCCTTCAGTCCACTGTAATATAGTCCCTGATACTCTCAAACCGGTTTTCCTTTATTCCCGGTACTTTCATGATATCCTCGATCCTGCTGAAGCCGCCATATTTTTCCCTGTATGCGATGATATCCTTTGCTTTCGCTTCCCCTATCCCGGGAAGTGTATCCAGTTCATCCACTCCTGCTGTGTTGATATTGACAAGCCTGATGCTGTGCCGTCCGTCAACTGCGTCATCACTGCCCCCGATCACTTCAGCAGCCGACCCGCTGTCGCTGGAAATCACAGCTCCTTCTCCGACAGCCCCGCCCTCCTTCTTTGATTTTATGTACAGCATGACATTCTCATTCAATGAAAAAACCATATTTATATTTTCAATATCCGCATCTTCTGTAAGTCCTCCCGCTTCCCTGACAGCATCACATATCATCTGGCCTTTTCGCAAAGTGACGATACCCGGATTCTTTACACATCCCACCACATAGACCTTGATCTCATCAGCAGTACTGCCACCGGATATCACAGATCCGTTGGCTTCCTCCGGTCCGCCCGACATGCCTGCGACTGATCCGTTATTTCCAGCCATCGATACATCCATGATCCCTGCATTATCCCCCTGTCCGGCTGAGATGCCACCTGCCAGTGTCAGGCTCTGCTGTGCGGCACCTGCATTCCCGTCAACTGACGGCTGCTGCAGGACCGCCTGTCCATCCTCGATGATTATATCTCCCCTGTCCCTGAATATAAAGCACCCTGCAAGTACGCCCGCCAGAACCAGACCTGAGATCATCAGTAAAAAATGTTCAGTTTTTATTTCAACCTCTTTCCCGAAAAATTGCATTCTCATAACAACACCTCACCATTTTATGTATTATTCTTCCTGATTATGTTATTTTCCTTTATTTTCCGATTGTCTTTTAAAAATTTTTAACTTAAACAGTAATATTTCTGATATACTCTAATTGATAAAACCATTTCCCGGAGGTACAGATGAAAAGACTGTTGACATTGGCAGTGATTTTGCTGCTGATATTGACGAACACATCTATTGCTTATGCACAACCACCTTCACTGGAAGCCGNAGCTTACATACTGGTAGACGCACACACAGGAGACGTGCTGTGTGAGAAGGATTCGCGAAAAACACTGTATCCTGCCAGCACGACCAAGATAATGACGGCCATACTGGCAATCGAGCAGGGAAATCTCGACGAAATAATGACAGCCAGCCAGTCAGCCATAGATGCCATCGGCTATAATGGGAGCAATATAGGAATAATCCCCGGCGAAAAAATCCCTCTTGAGAGCCTGCTCCAGGCAATGCTCATCAGTTCCGCCAATGAGGCAGCCAATATAATTGCCGAAAANATATGTGACAGCACTGAAGAGTTTTTTGAACTGATGAACAGGAGNGCAAAGGAACTGGGAGCTGTCGAAACACATTTTTCCAATGCAAGCGGCATCCATGATCCCATGCATTTCACCACCGCAGCCGATCTGGCCTGCATTGCAAGGCATGCAATGACGCTCCCGGAATTCCGGGAGATCGTCAGCACACACAGCTTTACGATGCCTGCGACAAATAAGCGTTCAAAGTGGCCTTTGCTGACAAACACCAACAGGCTCATGATAAATCACAAAAGCGATCTGTATGAGATCAATGGTATCAAGACAGGCTTTACAGGACCTGCCGGCTATTGTCTGATCACATCTGCAAGAAATGAAGACGATATGGAACTCATTGCCATAGTGATGGGTGTCAAAAACGAAGGTGCTGCCGAAAATGTGAGGAAATACTCTGAGCAACTGCTGGATTACGGTTTCAACAATTTTGAGCGTGTCGAACTGATAAAAAAGGGCAGGGTATACAGGAACATAAAAGTGGAGGATGCGGCAGATATATATGGTCTCGATCTTATAACAGAACATTCCCTTGTCCGCGTGTTGCCCCGCGATCCGTCAAAGAGAAACCTCGAGGAGATCTCTCATATAAACGGGAATATACATGCGCCAGTCAACAAGGGTGACAGGATAGGATATGTCGAATTCNTGAAAGATGGTATCTCTATTGGAAAGGTCGATCTGATTGCCGCAAGGGACATTGAATATGAACCTGCCCCTGTGACATTGGCCACGTTGACGCAAAATCCGGAAACCATAGTTGATAATCTGTATTTCAAGATCGGCATATGCTGTGCAGTCGTCATCATATTATTCATCATCATCCGACTGATCCTGAAAGTACTGTCACGCAGATCCCGCAGCAGAAAGTGCTATTGATATGATTTGCAGTATTTACTATTAAACATAATGTATGTATAATATGGGCAGAGAATCCCAGAATTCTCGCCATTTTTTTAAGGGGTGTTATGAAAATGACATCGAAACCTAATTATGAAGTGCGCCAAATACGGGATCTCAAGGACATGCTGGTGCAAAGCACCGAATTGTACAGCGAAAACGAGGCCTTTTATATCAAGTCTGAAGAAGGTAATTACAAAGGGATAAAATACAGGGAATTCAAAAAAGAAGTCGATGCATTTGGTACTGCTTTGGTGGATCTGGGGCTGAAAGGGAAATCCATTGCAGTCATCGGTGAAAACAGGTATGAATGGTGTCTTGCCTATCTGGCTGTTGCCAACGGCGTCGGGATCATCGTGCCGCTTGACAGAGAACTCCCGGCAGATGAGATCGAAAACCTGCTGATTCGTTCTCATGCCGCTGCAGTTGTATTTTCAGGAAAGCATGAAAAAGATATGCGCCGCATTTCTGCAGCACTTCCCCAGGTTGAGCATTTCATCAGCATGGATGCCGAAGATGATGACAACAGGTTCCTTTCTATGAAAAAGCTCATTCAAAAGGGTTCGGATCTGATGGACACCGGCGATCGTTCATATATTGAAGCGACCATCGATCCTGAAGCATTCGGCATCCTGATCTTCACCTCAGGGACCACAGACCTGGCAAAGGGAGTTATGCTTTCGCATAAGAACATAGTCACGAATATCATGTCTGTATGCTCAGTACTGTACATAGATGATACTGATTCGACACTGTGCATACTACCTCTCCACCACACCTATGCATGCACCACCAGCTTCCTGCTGATGCTGTATAATGGATGCAGAATCTCATTTATCGAAGGACTCAGGCATATCGCAAAGAATATGAAGNATACAGGCCCCACCATCATCATGGCCGTGCCTCTGCTGCTTGAATCCATGTATAAAAAGATATGGGATTCCATAAAAAAGCAGAAGTCGACATACAAAGTAAAGGCAGCATTACTGATCAGCAAAATGCTTTTGCTCGCGGGCATAGATATCAGGAAGAAATTGTTCAGACAGATACATGAAAACGTAGGCGGCAGGCTAAGGTTGATCATCTCCGGGGCTGCTGCCCTCGATCCCAATGTATCCAGAGGTTTCCGCCAATTCGGCATCCCTTTGATGCAGGGTTATGGGCTTACTGAATGCTCGCCCATCGTCACTGTGAACCAGCTGCAAAAATTCAGGGATGATTCCATAGGTCTGCCTCTCCCCTGCAACGAAGCCATGCTGTACAAGCCAAACAAAGAAGGTATCGGAGAGCTTGTCGTAAAAGGTGACAATGTGATGCTCGGGTATTTCGAAAACAGTCTGGCTACGGAAAAGGCTCTCAGAGATGGTTGGTTCCATACGGGCGATATGGGTAAAATGACCCGGGAGGGGTTCTTCAGCTTAACCGGCAGAAAGAAAAATGTCATAGTCACCAAAAACGGCAAAAACATCTATCCTGAGGAAGTCGAGGAATACCTCGGAAAAAGCCCTTTCATCGCCGAATCGATGGTTTATGGCAAAGACGACGAAGCCTCTGAAGAGACATTCGTGTATGCCATAATCGTCCCGGACATGGATATGATAAAGCACAGGCTTGGTAAAAGCCAGGTTACGGAAGATGAAGTGTTCATGATAATAGATGCCGAGGTCAAAAACGTCAATAAAAAAATGCCGCTGTACAAGCGCATCCGCCAGTTCACGATCCGCAAAGAAGAGTTTGCGAAAACCTCCACAAAAAAGATAAAGCGCTATATGGAAAAAATCAGTTGACATAAATAGTACCAGGCTCTTCACAAAGATACAAATTTGAAAACAGTCATTCTAAGTCCTGATACATATGAAAATCCTTCCGACATCCGCTTTTGCAATATGCCGGAAGGATTTTTCAAAGATATGTGCCTCTGTGACGTGCCCGGCACTTTTTATTTCACGACTATATTTACCAGTCTGCCGGGTACGGCTATAACCTTGACCACTGTCCTGCCTTCCAGCAGTTTGACTACCTTTTCGTTCTGCATGGCATGCTCTTCCATCTGTGCTTTGTCCAGACCTGACGGCAGCATTATCTTCTCTCTGATCTTGCCGTTGAGCTGGACCACTATCTCGACCTCATCCCTGACAAGTGCATCCTCATTCCACTGAGGCCACTTCTGATTGAAGATGGAATATGGTCCGCCCATCTCTTCCCAAAGCTCTTCGGAAAGATGTGGTGCGAAAGGAGCCATCAGCTTCAGGAGATCCATCACGGTATCGACAAAAAGCCTGTTGTTGCCGCGTCCAGCGCTTTCATACTTATACAGGGCATTGACAAGCTCCATTATGCGAGCTATGGAAGTATTGAACTGGAATCTTTCCGCGTCTTCTGTTACTCCCTTTATTGCCGTGTTTCTTACGAAATCCAATTCCTTCTCTTCCCTCCCGTATTCCCCTTCTACGGATCTGTCCAGGGCGGCAGCTGTCTCCACCAGTCTTTCCACTCTTCCCACGAATCTTGCGATGGCCTTTATACCCTCGTCACTCCACGGTCCGCCCTCGGTATATGCGAAGCCGAATGCCAGGTACATCCTGAATACGTCCGATCCATTCTCGCTGATATAGTCATCCGGGGATATGGTATTGCCCCTGGATTTACTCATCCTGTTGCCGTCGGGCCCGAGAATCGTACCCTGATGGACCAGTGAAAGGAATGGCTCGTCAAAATCAAGATATCCCATATCTCGCAGAGCCTTTGTGAAGAATCTGGCATACAGCAGGTGCATCGCTGCATGCTCAGCTCCGCCCACGTACTTGTCAACGGGCAGCATTTTGTTTATCCATTTCGTATCGAATGCCTTTTCAGAGTTCCTGTTGTCAGGATAGCGCAGGAAATACCATGATGAACACACGAAAGTATCAAGTGTGTCAGGGTCTCTCTTCGCCGGTTTTCCGCACTTCGGACAAGTGGTATTTATATACTCCTCACATTTTGCCAGGGGAGACTCTCCATCCGGCGTAAATTCGACATTGTACGGCAGTTCCACCGGCAGATCCTTTTCGGGTACCGGCACTGCGCCGCATTCATCACAGTGGATCACCGGTATCGGTGCTCCCCAGTAGCGCTGCCTGGATACCAGCCAGTCTCTGAGCCTGTAATTTATCTTGCGCTCGCCCTTGCCCTGCCTATTGAGCTTTTTTACGATGTCGTTTCTCGCCTGTGCAGAGCTCACGCCGGTGAATTCATCACTGTCGGTGAGTATGCCGTCATCGATGAAAGGCAATGCATCATCGACACCTTCTTCACCTTTGATCACGCGCTTTATCGGGAGTTTATACTTCGTTGCAAACTCGTAGTCCCTTTCATCATGAGCAGGCACAGCCATAACACAGCCGGTGCCGTATCCGGCAAGTACATAATCGGCTATCCATATCGGCACTTTGTCTCCATTCACAGGATTTATCGCATAAGCCCCGGTAAAAACACCTGTCTTCTCCCTGGCAGTCGACAACCTTTCGATCTCGGTCTGCTTCTTCGCGTGTTCCCTGTATTGTTCAACGGCAGACCTGTATTCAGCAGAAGTGATCCTGTCCACAAGTTCATTCTCGGGAGCCAGTACTACATATGTCACCCCGTACAGCGTATCTGCCCTTGTAGTGAATACTTTGAACGAAAAGCTGCCATCTGCACCTTCAAATACGATTTCAGCACCCTCTGACCTGCCTATCCAGTTCTGCTGGATTTTTTTCGTCTTCTCAGGCCAGTCCAGCTGCGGCAGACAGTCAAGCAGCTCCTGTGCGTATTCTGTGATTTTGAAGAACCATTGGGTCAGATCCTTTTTTGTAACTTCATTCTTACATCTCTCACATGCACCGTCCACCACCTGCTCATTTGCCAGCACTGTTTTACAGCTCGGACACCAGTTGACCGGCGCCTTTTTTCTGTATGCCAGTCCGTGCTCGTACAGCTTCAGGAATATCCACTGGGTCCATTTGTAATACTCCGGATCACTGGTGATCACCTCATAATCCCAATCGAAGCTGGCTCCCATTTTCCTGAGCTGCTCCTCCATGGTCCTGATGTTCGCATATGTAGAGTCCATGGGATGGATACCTGTCTGTATAGCATAATTTTCGGCAGGCAGCCCGAAAGCGTCGAATCCCTGAGGATGGAACACGTTCCAGCCCTGCATCCTCTTCATCCTCGCCCAGGAGTCCGTCAATCCGTAGTTATACCAGTGGCCTATATGTAGATTGGCTCCAGACGGATATGAAAACATCTCGAGACAATATAGCTTTTTGTCCACGTCCTCGGGGACGAATTTGTACAGACCCGTCTCTTCCCATTTCTTTTGCCACTTTTCATCTATCTTCGTTGAATAAGCCAAAGCAAACAGCTCCTTTCAAATTGAGCAAATTATTATCATTCCAGGTCGTCGGGCGTCCTGATCCTGCCGTCGGACCACAGCCGTTCCAGATTGTAGAAGTCCCTGTCCTCTTCGTTGAATATATGTACGACCAGCTCACCAAAGTCAAGCAGTATCCATCTGGCGCTCTGATAGCCTTCCTTGTGGATCAGATTGTAGCCGGCCTCACCCATTTTTTGTTCAAGCTCGTCCGCCAGCGTCTTGATGTGAGTTGTCGATGTGCCACTGCAAATGATAAAATAATCAGCAAGGATGGACACTTCCGAAATATCGATCACTTCGATATCCCTGGCCTTTTTGTCCTCAAGTATCCCGTATGCAATATCCGCTATCGTTCTTTTTTCCAAAGCGTACCTCCTGTATCATGATTGATTAAATATTATACCACTAATCCCATTGTTTTGTGAATAACAAATCATAAGAAAGATGAAGGCCGNGCATGTGTTCACGGCTTCTCACCCTTCCTGCCGACATTCTTGCCTTTTCTGAACATCTCATACACACTCATCGCCAGCAGGAACCCGCCGAAAAATTTTTTCANCAGCCCCGCTTCCATCACCGATGCTACCCACGAACCTGCCAATGCACCGACCAGACCGAAAATGATGATGGGGACAGCCATCCTGAAATCAATACTTTTGTTCTTGAAATGTATGATCAATGCTGCCACAGCTGTCGGAATAAAATATAACAGATTCACACTTTGTGCGATGTGCTGTCCGGGATTTGCCACAAGGACCAGCACCGGTATCAGGACAGCGCCTCCGCCCATCCCCATACCGCTTATGATACCTGCCGCAAGCCCTGCCAGGAATAAAATGATCCAGTTCCAACCGGTCAAATCATCTGCCCCTCTGAAACATATTTAAAAAATCATCTTCAGACCCGCTGCTGCCATAAATGCTGCAAAAATTTTCCTGAGCAGCTTATCCGGACATTTGTTCAGCAGCTTTGCACCGATATAGCCTCCGACAAGGCCTCCAAGCGTCACCCTGATCGTTATGCCCCAGTCTGCAAATCCTCTTATGATATAGAATACCGAACTTATGACTGTAAGGGGCAGTATCACGGAAATGGCGGTGGCATGGGCTTTATGTTCCTCTGCCCCGAGGAAATGTACCATTGCAGGAACAGCTATCGTACCGCCGCCAGAACCGAACAGGCCGTTGGCAAGACCCGTCACAAGACCGATCACTGCACAGATCAGAAAGTCGGTCTTTTTCCTGCCGTCTGCCCTNCCGCGGGATCCGGGAACAGAACCTTTCCCCCTGTCCCAGTTTTGCTTTTTCTTTTGATTCACATGTCCCTTATGTCGCTTCATACCATACATTATTCCGGAATCCCGTCCTGCCCGGTTGTANAATATCAGTACTGTTTTACACGGTACGGGGATCTTTCCCCGGACCCGCCCCGGTCTGCTGATATCCGCCGGATTTGCTCCTGTCTATATTGTTCGGATTTGCATCGCGATTATTCATTGAATGCACAAGGGTTCCGGTCGTTTTATGATCCTGCATCCGAACTATAGCCAATGCATCGGAAAAATGTTGCATTCCATTGGTATTCTTCAAACAAATGCATTGCATGTCAAGTATAATGTGGTAGAATTTAGATAGCGTTATTATTGTGAGGTGCATAGATGAAAAAAGTCATTAGGGCGATAACATTTTTCCTGGCATTACTTNTGACATCATCAGTATTTTGTCAAAGCGTCTCCGCAGACAGCAGATATTACCGTATCAGATCCTTTGACGTTAATGTTGTCATCACACCTGACGGCTCAGCTGACGTGGAGGAAAGGATCACTTATGATTTCACCGGCAGCTTCAACGGAGTGTTGCGTAATATAGATTACGAGTTGACTGACGGTCTGGACAGTCTGCAGGTATTTGTCGAAGCACACGATGGTTCAGCAACAGAACTGATTGTCAATTCCACAACTGATNTGGACGCTGCAGGTTATTCCGGCACATATAATGTGTATCATGATGATGAAATAGCACATCTGAAGGTCTATGAAAAAAGCAGCAACGTCCGGAAGACATTTGTTTACAAATATACATTGAAGAATGTGGTTACAAGATTTAACGACATAGCGGAATTCAACAGAAAGATAGTGGATCCAAACTGGGATGTGGCCCTGAACAATGTCAGGATACATATCCGGCTGCCGGAGGGGGCTTCCAGGGATGAGATAAGGGTATTCGGTCACGGGCCTCTGACCGGTGAATCCAATATAATAGACGGACAAAATGTGGAATTCCTTCTCGACAGGCTGGACCCGGGCTATTATGTGGAAACCCTGGTGCTGTTTCCGCCCCGGCTTGTTCCCGGATCCACCCGGGTAAAGGATGAAGATGCACTTCAGAGGATACTCGACAATGAAAAGAAACTGGCTGACGAGGCCAATGCAGAGCGCGAAAAGGCACGTCAGGAACTGGCCGCTAAAAGAGAAAGAGAACAACTGAGGAGGACTTTATCCAATGTCTTCACTATCCTTCTCGTCCTCGCCTGGTTCCCGCTGATCATCTTCCTTTATTTAAAATATGACAGGGAGTTCAAAAGCCCATTCAAAGCAAAATACTACCGCGAACTCCCGGGAGAATATACACCGGCGGAAATGTCAGTGCTCATGAGTATGGGCAAAGTCGACAAGCGCGACATAACGGCTACATTAATGGATCTGGTTCGTAAAGGCAACCTGATACTCAAAAAGGAAACGTATACAAAAGACGGTTTTTTCAAGGATAAGGAGGTCGAGGACTACAGCCTGACATTAAACACTGCTGTCTCCCGCTCCGGCCTGACGAGCCATGAATCGTATCTGCTTGACTGGTTCATCTCCAGGATCGGAGACGGCTCCCGCGTTTTTCTCGACGAAATCTCCAATCATGTCAAAACGAACTCAGATGCCCGCAAATTTGCAAACAGCTATCAGAGCTGGTGCAAAAAAGTCAGGAACGAGGCTGACAGACACAAATTCTTTGAAGCATCCAGCAAGAAAGGCAAGACCATAGCTATGCTGTCAGGCATGGCATACATCTTCCTTGGTATATTCCTTACTACCGCGGTAGAGACCCCGGCAAGTATACTGCTTATCATATTGGGCTTTATCATGTCATTATTCGGTTCAAGGCTCAACAAACGCTCGGCTTATGGCAATGAGCAGTATACCATGTGGAAGGCCTTCAGGAATTTCCTTAAAGATTTCAGCAGGATGGACAAAGCAGAAATGCCATCGATCATCATATGGGAACACTATCTGGTCTATGCCATATCGCTGGGCGTGGCAAAGGAAGTCATCAAGCAGCTGCCTCTCGTGTTCACCGATGCTGATCTGCAAAATTCAAAGCTTACTTATATGTATGGTCACAATATACACAGTCTCCATACATTCACCAGAGCCTTCGACACTACTGTCAGCTCTGTCGACAGTGCAGTAAGTAAGGCTATGGCAATAGCCAACTCCAAAAACTCCTCTTCTTCAGGCAGCGGAGGAGGCTTCAGCGGCGGCGGATTCGGCGGAGGCTCCGGTGGAGGCGGCGGTCGCGGCGGCGGCGGAGCATTCTGATCCGCACAAAAATTTTGGCTGATATAAACTGTTGATATAACACTGAAAACTTTATCTAAGGAGGATATCCACATGACGACATTTTTGATTATTTTGGCAGTAATCGCAGTTTTGATCATCATCTATGCGATAGCAAGCTACAACGGTCTTGTGAACAAACGCAACAAGGTTGCAAACTCATGGAGCCAGATCGACGTACAGCTTAAAAGAAGGTTTGATCTCATACCAAACCTGGTCGAAACGGTGAAGGGTTATGCCGCACATGAAAAGGACACATATGAAGCTGTGATCAGAGCCCGCAACACTTACGTGAGCGCATCTTCGCACCAGGAAGTCATCAAGGCCACCAATCAGCTTTCAAGAGGACTCAACCGGCTTATGGTGCTTGCGGAGTCCTATCCGGAGCTCAAGGCAAATCCCAACTTCCAGGAGCTTATGAAGGAGCTCACAAAAACCGAGGANAAGATAGCATTTGCCCGTCAGTTCTACAATGATGTCGTGATGGACTACAACAATGCCATCCAGATGTTCCCCAGAAACATACTGGCAAATGCCTTCAACTTCACGCAGGAGCCCTTCTTCACCATAGACGAACCCGAAACAAAAGCACCTCAGGTCAAGTTTTAGTTGTCAGGTCCTGAAAAGGATTCCGGAAAGGGCAGGCTTGAAATTTTGCTTTGGTTCCCAGCGGTTTCCGGCTGAATCCAGGGTCAGGATACCTTGCATATATCCTGACTCTGGATGTTGACTGTGATGGATCTATNCACTTCATCTTTCTTATCAGGGCCATCGGAAACACCTGGACCCGCATATGACCCTTCAGGCAGCCAAAGCTTCTGTCCCCTTTCTGAGGCATCATATTGCTCATCCGCATATTTACCGTAAAAATCAGAAAAGCCCCATTGACAATTCCACCCTTGTGGAATTATAATTAATTCAGTTATATGAATACTTGTTCATATATGCAATAATTGTAAAGGACACAAAGGTGGAAGATACAATGAAAAGCGCTTTTGAACTCAATAGCCCTGCATGTGGAGATTGCTGCGCTGCCAGGGCCGGGAACGGTACCTCCATAAAACGACCGCTGCAAACCAGGACAGACATACTGATACTGGCAGCAGCTGCTGTTCTGTTCGTAGCTGCTCTTGCCCTGCGCCATTATCCGGTGGTTTCATTTGCACTGTTCTTCACATCATGGCTGACAGCCGGCAATAAAGTGATATCCCAATCCTTTGTGAATATTTCGAAAGGCAGGATATTCGATGAAAACCTGCTCATGACCACAGCTACAGTCGGGGCCTTTGTAACAGGACAATACGGTGAAGCCGCTGCCGTGATGCTGTTCTACAAGCTGGGTTCGATCTTCGAGGATATGGCGGTAAGTCATTCAAGACGATCCATATCGGAGCTGATGGCTCTCAGACCTGAATACGCAAATCTGAAGCAGGACAATGAAGTCATAAAAATCGCCCCTGAGGCCATAAAACCGGGCGACATCCTGGTAGTCAGACCGGGTGAAAAAATACCCGCTGACAGCATCGTAGTCGAAGGCAGCTCACTGACAGATACCTCTCCCCTCACCGGTGAATCCCTGCCGAAATCAGTGGAACCAGGGGATCAGGTGCTCGGCGGATACATCAACAAAACTGGACTTCTGACGATAAAGGCTGTCAGCGCACTGGAACAATCAGCGGTATCCCGCATATTGGAGCTGGTCGAGGAGGCAGCATCGGGAAAAGCACCCATGGAAAGCTTCATCAGCCGCTTTGCCGCATTCTATACTCCTGCGGTCACCATATCAGCACTGCTCATAGCGGTTATCCCTCCGCTGGCGACTGGCACCACGGATTTCATGACCTGGCTCTACAGGGCGATGATATTCCTGGTGATATCATGCCCCTGCGCTCTGGTCGTATCCATTCCACTCACATTCTATGCAGGCATCGGCAAATCCTCCGCCAGCGGTATACTGGTAAAGGGCGGCAACTATCTCGATGCACTGAATAAGGCAGACACAGTGGTCTTTGATAAGACAGGCACACTGACGAAAGGTGTTTTCAATGTAACTGCTGTCAGGCCTTATGGATGCACAGAGAATGAACTGCTCAAGCTGGCGGCATATGCCGAGTACAGTTCGACACATCCCATAGCCCGTTCTATTCTGCAGGCTTATGGTGAAGTCATAGATGAACATCTGATCGAAAGCAGTACTGAAACTGCGGGTAAAGGTATCCGGACTACTGCTCTTGGTCAGGACATATCTGTTGGCAATCTGGAATTTATAAAGGATTTTGCAAATTTCGACGAAATTATTCAGGAATATGATACTGAAATGGCCGGAACAACAATCCACGTTGCAGCAAATGGCCGTTACTTNGGCTGGATAGAAGTATCTGACACTCTCAAGAGTGATGCGGNAAAGGCAGTTGACGGGCTCAGGAAAAATGGCATCCGGAGGNTCGCAATGCTGACGGGCGACTCACGCATTCCCGCCGAAGCCGCGGCACGCNAACTCGGGATCGACGATGTCGGATACGGGCTGCTGCCTCACGAAAAGGCGGACCGGCTCGAGAAAATAATGTCGGCAGCAAACGGGCATACGATTTTCGTCGGTGACGGCATAAATGACGCTCCTGTACTTGCTTCGGCAGATGTCGGGATATCCATGGGAGGCATAGGTTCCGACGCGGCCATCGAAGCATCGGATATCGTGCTCATGACAGATGAGCCGTCAAAGTTGACGGATGCGCTGAAGATAGCGTCATTCACAAGGAAAATAGCCCTGCAGAACATAATATTTGCCATTTCGGTGAAAGTTCTGTTCCTGCTGCTGGGAACCGCCGGCCTGGCAACCATGTGGGAGGCGGTATTTTCAGATGTGGGCGTGACCGTACTGGCAGTACTCAACACGCTGCGGATCAAACGGTACCGTGTATAAATCGCAAGGCAGCAAACGCCCTGCGGCTCGCATAACTTCATAATAGAATCTTCAGGATATGGAAAACTTCAGGTAATCAAGCTAATATAGTAATTAGCATTACACTCCATATTTCTGCCATGACACTCAGACAATTTGTTTTTTATAGTCCTTAATGGTAAAATTTTATTGAGGTTACCTTTCTTCTGTTTATATAATAACAGAAGAAAGGTAATGACTTCGAGCCGGAGGATATTATGAATCCCAAATTCACCAATTCTGCGAGATATAAATGTCTTGAGTTTCTGAAGAAGCATTCAGTTGATTTATATCTTTGCTATTGCGGAATGGAGGAATGCGATCCGGGGCATCATTATGGTCCGACTTCCCGATCTGAATATCTGATCCATTATATACTAAGCGGGAAGGGTATATTTCAGGCAGACGGGAAAACGTATCAACTTCGGGAAAACAATGCTTTCATAATCTGTCCTGATGAAGTTACTTACTACCAGGCAGATATTGTAGAAACCTTCCTGGTTATGCATGGCAGCAAGGAATCCATACTGAGACTTGTCAGGCTTGGTCAGTATCTTTGCTGCTTCATACAAATCATCCCATGTCCAGGTCTCATCGGGATAATCCAGGCCGGCTTCGTCAAACATGGTCTTGTTGTACCACAATCCAATCGTATCAAAATCCTTTGGNACGCAGTATTGCTTATTGTTAAAGTTGTAAAGGGTAACNAGACCTTCGGGATAATTATTCAGGTCGATCTTGTCACTGGAGTCAATAAAGCTGTCCAAGGTCATCATCATTTCGTTGGAAGCATATCTGTAGAAGTTGTTTGAATGCATCCAGAATGTATCAGGGAGAGTGCCCGCAGTAGCCGCGGCATCAAGTGCCGTCCAGTAATCGGACCAACCGTTCAGCTGGATCTCGATTTTGATATCANGATTAGCCTGCATAAACTCGGCAGCCATTTTTTCAAATCCAACTGCCTGGTTGCTGTCCCAAAGACCGTATGTAATAGTCACAGGTCCTGAAGCAGACGTTGTTCCCCCTTCTGAAGCATTTCCCTGGGTATTTGAAGTTTATGTTGACGGCGCTCNATTATTTGTCGCAGTATCCCCGCAACCTGTCAACACGGTCAGTGCAAAAACTACCATCAGCATTACAATAAAAACCCGCCTTTTCATAAGCCAATTATCCCCCTTCGTTATGGTTTTCGGACCATATCTTAATGCTTGTATGGTATAACAAATCAACTACCCTGAGAATGGAATTGTGTGTTTTTTACATGGAGATATGTGATTTTAAAACTCAGAACTCATAATTATGCACACAACTCCATGCAGCAGACTTTCACCGGCCAGACTTTGCATGCATATGGCATAAAAAGGGTCAGGCGCTGACAGGAACGCCTGACTGAAATAGTTGGAAGGGGGCTTTGGCCTTAAAGATATGTCAGAAGCAAACAAAAGAAACGATCCTGTTCAGGTCGATGCCAAAGTAGATCCATCTGAAGCCTATCCATCTCCACCCTGCAACCGAGCGTCTTCCGGTAAATACAAGCCAGGCCCAGAATTGCTGCCCGTTATCGAGCCAGATATATACATATCTGAACATGCACCGTCTTATAGAACCAGGATCCACTGCCAATACTCCTGCCGTCTGCTGAGCAGCCGCCTGTTGAGGGATAAATGACGGAGGTCGGCCTGGGGGTGGTCCTGTGCCAGCTCCCTGACCCTGCGGGAAGCCTGGCCCCTCACCCGGCGGGAACACAGGTCCCTGGCCCGGCGGAAAGAAACCCGGCCCCTGTCCGGGCGGGAAAAACTGACCTGTCTGGAACGGACCGAATATGCCNCCAAAGACAGATTGAGGCTGCCTGTCATCAAAGTGATCCTGCATCATGCTCACTCCCTTATATGTCTGATATAACTTATGCAGGACCAGATACAAAGGTTACATAAAAACTCAACGCAAAATTATCACTATTCCAAAAGGATGTCAGCANCCTTATCTTTCGATTTTTTTGCAAGATTCCACACGATTAGTCAGTTTCAAATTGAAGGAAACAGCAAAAAATGATATTGTATATACAATATTAATTTATAACAGACGGAGGCACGATGAACGGTAAATTTGGAACAGACTTGACAACAGGCAGTATACCAAAGCATCTGGTGCGATTTTCGCTCCCCATGTTCATAGGTAATCTGCTGCAGACAGCACTTGGCTTCACAGATGCCATCTGGGTAGGCAATATAGTCGGCCCCAATGCGGTCGGAGCCACACAAGTCAGCTTCCCCATCCAGTTTCTATTGATCGCGCTCTCAAATGGCGCAACACTGGCTACGACTATATTGGTTTCACAGTATTACGGGGCAGGCGACCATGAAAAAGTAAAGAAAACGGTAAACAATTCTTTCAGTGTAGCATTGATATTCGGCGCACTCCTCACAGCCATGGGGCTGCTGCTGTGTGACGACATACTGATATGGATGAATACGCCTCCGGAGATATTCCCGATGGCATCAAGCTACCTGAAGATCATAATATCGGGATTCATCGTCACATTCCTGGTCAACCTCATAATGTCCATTTTAAGAGGAATCGGTGATACGATGACGCCCTTGATTTTTATGGCGATCGCAGTGGGCATCAATATAGTGCTGGATCCGATACTCATAATCGGCATCGGGCCCATCCCGAAAATGGGCTTCAACGGCTCTGCCGTTGCCACGGTCATTTCACAGGTTATAGGCCTTGTGACAGCACTGATATATCTCAACAGAAAAAATCACTTCATAAGTATCGACTTCAAAAGCCTGAAGCTGGAAAGGGCACATGTCATCAAACTGTTCAGGATAGGCTTTCCTTCCATGCTTCAGCAATCACTGATTTCCATTAACTCAGTATTCATTACGGGCATGGTCAACCGCTTCGGCGCAGATGCCACCACTGCATTTGGTGCATCGGGCAGGATAGAGAGCATCGTATTCATGCCGGCCATGTCCATAGGCCTGGCTGTCTCCGCCATGACGGGTCAGAACCTGGGTGCCGGTAATGTAAAACGAGTCAGAGAGGTGTTCAAATGGGGAGCCATAATGACCGCAGGAATAACTCTGACCTTATCCGCGATTATCGTATTGTTTCCGAAACTGCTCTTGTCCATGTTCGTCCGGAAGCCTGAGATCCTGGAGATCGGAATCGGCTATCTCAGGACCCTGGGATTCGCATATATCCTGTTTGCGCTCATGTTCGTTTCCAACGGCGTCATCAATGGCTCCGGCAGGACCCTTGTGACCATGGCCATTACTGTACTGTCAATATGGCTGATCAGGATCCCGCTTGCCGCACTACTTTCATCCACAAGTCTTGGCATAAATGGCATATGGCTGGCCGTGGTCATCGGGTTTGCAGTGGGGCTGGCTGCCAGTGTCGTCTACTATTTTGCGGGCCGGTGGAAGAAAGCGGCGTTCAAACCAAGGCAATCCACAGGATAATACTGTCGGTGCCGTGCTCAGCCGGCATCGTTTTCTGTCCTGATGATCAGTGAGCCCTGTTCAACGTCGACTATTGCTGTCGAGCCCTCATGGATGGCATCTCTGATGATCATCTTTCCAAGCTCTGTTTCCAGCTCTCTCTGCAGGTAACGCTTCACTGGTCTTGCACCGTATTCAGGCACATATGTGGTCTCGGCGATGTATTCTTTCGCAGCATCAGTNATGCGCAGCTCTATGCGCCTGACTGCAAGCCTGCTGTTGATGTCGGCCAGCTGCAGATCTATTATCTTCGATATTACATCTCTGCCAAGAGGTTTGAACATGACTATTTCGTCGATACGGTTGAGGAATTCCGGTCTGAAATTGCTCCTCAGCTCAGCCATGACCAGCTCCCTCAATTCCGCATCATCAGTCCTGCCAGAGCGGATACTGTCCAGCAAGTATCTGCTGCCGAGGTTGGAAGTCATGATGACAACGGTGTCCCTGAAATTCACCGTCCTGCCCCGGCTGTCTGTCAGACGCCCGTCATCCAGCAATTGCAGCAGCGTATTGAATACCTCCGGATGTGCTTTCTCGATCTCGTCGAATAATATCACACTATATGGCTTTCTCCTGACTGCCTCTGTCAGCTGTCCGCCCTCTTCATAGCCCACATAGCCCGGAGGCGCTCCAATCAGCCTTGCAACACTGTGCTTCTCCTGGTACTCCGACATATCTATCCTCACCATATTTTCCTCGCTGTCAAACAGCGCCTCTGACAACGCTTTGGCAAGCTCGGTCTTCCCGACTCCCGTAGGGCCGATGAATATGAACGAACCGATGGGCCTGCGTGGATCCTTCAGCCCTGAACGCGCACGCAAAACAGCACCTGCCACAGCCTCCACCGCTTCATCCTGGCCGATGACACGCTTGTGCAGTATCTTGTCCAGGTTCAGCAGCTTTTCACGTTCGTTCTCCATGAGCTTTGTCACAGGTATCCCGGTCCACTTTGATACGATTTCTGCTATTTCATCCTCCGTCACTTCTTCCTTGAGGAGGCGCTCTTTCCCGGATGAATTCTGTCTGTCCTTTTCAGCCTGCAGCTCTCTTTCGAGTTCAGGCAGCCTGCCGTGCCTCAGCACAGCCAGTTCATCAAGGTCATATCTGCGCTCAGCTTCTTCTATCAAGCGCTTTGTTTCTTCGATCTGCTGCTTCAGCTCCTTCTCCCTGGCAAGCGACCTTTTTTCGCTTTCCCACTGGGCCTTCGCCAGATCGGACTTTTCTTTAAGCGTTGCAATCTCTTTTTCGAGGACTGCCAGCCTTTCCTGTGAGTTTTTGTCTGTTTCCTTTCTCAAAGCCTGTCTTTCGATCTCAAGCTGCATGATCTTCCGGCTGATCTCGTCCAGATCTGCAGGCATACTGTCTATCTCGGTCCGTATCATGGCAGCAGCTTCATCCATCAGGTCAATGGCCTTATCCGGCAAAAAGCGGTCGCTTATATAGCGGTTCGACAGTACTGCACAGGCTATTATCGCATTATCTGTGATCCTGACCCCATGGTGTATCTCAAATTTTTCTTTCAGCCCTCTGAGTATGGATATAGTATCCTCGACATCAGGCTGCTCAACCAGTACCGGCTGGAATCTCCTCTCAAGAGCAGCATCCTTTTCGATATATTTTCGGTATTCATCCAGTGTCGTTGCGCCTATGCAGCGGAGCTCGCCCCTTGCAAGCATTGGCTTGAGCAGATTGCCTGCATCCATGGAGCCTTCAGTTCTCCCTGCTCCGACAATGTTGTGCAGTTCATCTATGAACATGATGATCCTGCCTTCAGAGTTTTCAACTTCTTTCAGGACCGCTTTGAGCCTTTCCTCGAATTCACCTCTGTATTTTGCCCCTGCAATCAGNGAACCCATGTCAAGGGCAAAAATCGTTTTGTCCCTGAGTCCTTCGGGNACATCACCCTTGAGGATACGCTGGGCAAGTCCTTCCACCACTGCTGTTTTGCCGACGCCAGGCTCACCTATCAGAACGGGGTTGTTTTTTGTCCTTCTGGAAAGTATCCTGATTACACGTCTGATTTCCGAATCCCTGCCTATCACAGGATCCAGCTTTCCTTTCCGTGCCATGTCCACCAGGTCCCTTCCGAATCTGGTCAATGCCTCATATGTTTTTTCAGGGTTTTTAGATGTAATCCGCTGATTGCTCCTCACCTTGCTGAGGGCAGAAAGGAAATTTTCCCTGTTGATCCCGTTTTTCCTGAAAATATCTGCCGAAGGCGTGTTTCTTTCCTTCAGCAGTGCCATATATATATGTTCCACACCGACGTATTCATCCTTGAACCTGCCCGCCTCGTCACTCGCCTGAAGCAGGATGCTGTTCAATCTCCTGGATGCATACAGTCCGGAAGCACCCGTACCGTATACTGCCGGCAATTTGTCCAGTTCCCGCTGTACATCGCTGATAAGCAGTCCAATGTCGACCCCTGTGAAACTGATCAGCCTGGGGATCAAACCTTCTTTCTGCGTCAGAAGTGCCATATGCAGATGCTCACCATCCACCTGCTGATGGTTCATCCTCAATGCGATCTCCTGCGCAGCCCCAATGGCTTCCTGTGCCTTATCCGTAAATCTGTCCATATCCATGATCACTGACCTCCTTTTGTAGAGATTCCCTCAGAATCCTGCCTGGCAGGATCTAATCCCCGATCCTGCTAAGCTTTTCGTATAGCTCCAACTGCTCCCTGTTCAGCCGCTGAGGGTTTACGATAGCCACTCTGAGAAACAGATCTCCTCTTTTGCCCGACTTATCCCTGTAGCCTTTTCCCGCAGCCCTTATCCTGCTGTCTGTCTGTACTCCGGCAGGTATCCTGACGGATATCCTGCCATCCAGTGTATCGAAAGACTTCTCTGCACCAAGAGCAGCCTCCCATGGGTAAAGCTGCAGCCTGGCCTCCAGATCCAGCCCTTTCAGTTCAAATACAGGGTCTTTCCTGAATTCTATGCGCAGATACAGGTCTCCGTTCGGTCCGCCGTTGATACCGGGATTTCCCTGTCCTGCAAGTTTGATTTTCTCCCCCTGCTTTATGCCGGCAGGTATCCTGAGTGAAATTTTTTTACCGCCATCGGCACCTCTCAGGCTGATCAGCTTTTCTGCACCATTGAATCCGTCTGCCAGGGATATCTCCAGTACCGACTCCGTATCCCCGCCTCTCATCTTCATTCCCCGGCTGAAACGACCGCCGCTGCCCTTCCTGCCAAATATGCTGTCATCATTGAAAGAACCGAAGGGATCACCGCCTCCGAAAAACAGATCAAAGAAATCACTGAATCCGCTCCCGGCCGACGTGAACTCATACCTCATCCCGTTTCCGAAGCCAAACTGAGAAGGGTCAAAATCAGCACCATGATAAAACTGTCCCTGTGCGCCGAACTGATCATACTTCTTTCTTCTTTCATCATTGCCGAGCACTTCATACGCTTCGTTGATCTCTTTGAACTTTTCCTCTGCAGCCTTGTCCCCGGGATGTGTATCCGGATGATATTTTTTTGCCAGTTTTCTGTATGCCTTCTTTATTTCATCCGCCGATGCCTTCTTGTCGACCCCGAGGATCTCATAGTAATCCCTGTATTTCATCCAATCACCCTCCAGGGCAGCACCGCATGGATACTGCTCCTTATGCGGCTCAGCCACTATATTATCCGCATCATGCACAGAAGTTATAATTGTCTGTTTAGCAGCAGTACAGTCCTGCTGACTTTGACTATCTTTGACCTATATATTATTATACACGGGAGAGCNAAAAATGCAAGAGATATTTCCCAGCAGTGGAATTAAGTTTTGCAAATCGGGAGAATGGCATATGCAGAAAATGATTGCACACAGTGATCAGCAGCGGTATTTATCGGACTGCCCGGAAGCCGGTCCGGATAAATACCGCCGGAATATATCACAGTTCCATGGGCTGGCCTTTGTAGTCTATAAACCAGACATCTTCAGATATTTCCCTGTGTCCGCCTGTCACGATCTCATATATCCCCTCTGCTGATTCCCATGCTTCTATCTGTGCGGTCGTACGTCCCATGACCGTATTCATCCTGCCGGGATGCATGGCAAATATCCTGATATCGGACACAGTGCTCCTGAAAACAGCCACCAGTTTATTTGCGGCAGTCTTTGATATGGAGTATGCAGGGAAATTGCTGCCGGAGTTCTTTATGCTGCCGCCCTCTGATGTTATCGTTATGAACACGCTGTCGCTGCTTCTTTTTACAACAGGCGTGAAATACTTGATGATAATTGCAGGTCCGAGAAGATTGACGTCCATAGAGATCCTGAGATCCTCAATATCCATCCGGAGCAGATCATTTACCCTGTCTCCGTCACAGAGGACGCCGGCATTGCTTATCACGGCATCTGCCTGCATAAACCTTTCTCTGATCGCCTCTGCTGCCCGTACGACATCCTGCTCGGAAGTAACATCCACAGGCACAAGCATGATCTGATCNCCATACTTTNCTGCCAGCGCATCCAGTTCATCTTTGGATGACTTNGGATAGTAACATGCTGCCACATTGTGACCTTCCTCAGCAAACTTTCTGACAAGTTCAAAACCCAAACCGCGATTAGCTCCTGTAACGATGATTGTCATTTCNTATTACCTCCACTTCTGTATATATCCTGCAATGNATATCTCAAAAAAATAAACGGCAACAAGTGCCGCTTATTACTATAAAAGTCAGCATGTCATCTGTCCGGAGGGATTATGAGTTTGTCTCCCACCATTATCTTATTCGGATCCTTTATGTCGTTGGCCTCCATAATAAGAGTATATTTACTCTCATCTCCGTAGAACCTTTTCGCTATCAGCATCAGCATATCACCGGATTTGACTATGTACGTGGTTCCTTCAGGCNCTATTTCGTTGTCGCTGCCCCCATCTGCCGGTTGCTGGCTTTCACCGCCATCAGCATCTGCCTGATCCTCATCCTCCTGTGACGGTTCCTGCTGGTCAGGAGTTTCACCATCCACAGAGAGTCCATCCTCACCCGGATCCGTGTCGCTGACAGTCTGGTCGTCATTGACCACAGGATCCTCCGCCTGCGGACTGAACAGTGTCCACAGCTTGTATCCGCCCAGTATGACCGCTGCAGCCAGAACCACAAGAACCACTACGGCTGCAATCGTTCCGATATCCACCGGTGCCTGCCGCTTGCGCGCTGCCGCATGCCCGGAATACCTCGGCTGCACCCTGACGGGTGACGGCTTGTAATGCGCCGGCCTGACCACATCATCGTCATAGTCATACTGCTCGCCCGCTTCTTCGATCCTGATCACCATTGCCGATATCGCTTCATCGGGCTCATTTTTCAGAGCCTCCGTCACAAGCTCGCCTGCTGCTTCGTCGGGCTCTGCACCAGAGGCNAGTATGTCATATATAGTGTCTTCATCAACATAGTCTGAAAGTCCTGTGCTGCATATCAGATATGTAGTTCCTGTCCTGAGAGGATGGATATCAGACTTTTTGACTGTCGTCCTGGCTTCCTCCATGGCTGCCTTTTGCTGCTGTGTGAGTATCTCCGCCTGTTCGTCACTGATGATACCCATTTTCAGCAGTCTTTCCGCTCTCTTGTAATCATTGACGAAGAGCTTGAATGTTTCGCCTTCAAGCTTGTATATCCTGTAGCTCCCAAGGTTGACAGCCGCTATATCCCCCTCATCGATCAGGATGCCGGAAAAGGAAGGCCTCTTGTCGCCAAAATCATTATCTCCCAGCGAAAGACTGTGTATCAGGTTGCTGGCCTGCTCCACACACTGGACCAGATCGTCCAGCTTGACATTTATACCCTTTGAGCTTGCTGTCGCTTTCTGGTGGAATTTCTTAAGGTCATTGGTAAGGGAAACACCGGATTCATCATCTTCCATGTGTCCAGACAAAGCAAAAAAGAATCTGGTGTCAACCATTTCAAGTGATATCTGTGCATAGTCCGCTGCACTGGGGTGGATAAATCTGCCATTGGCATATATCCTGTCATTGTTCACCGTGTAAGACGTGCCTGCATGAGTGACTGCGGAGAACGATATCTTAACGGCATTTCCCATATTTATACCTCCTTGTCTTCAGTAGGAATGATCGTACCAGGAAGTCAGAATGAATTCTAATAACATAATACCACAATAAAAAACCGTATTCAATAAAAGTAATCCATACTAACCGACGTTTTCAGACCCGGATTTGTTCCAAATATTTAGAAACTTTTACACTTTTTTTGCGGGTTCTAAACCCGTCTTCTGGAAATCATGAGACCGGATATTTTCACACCGCTGCCGGTCCTGGAAAGCTCGATGGTAAAGTCGTCCTCAGGCCCTGAAAAATGGCAGCATGTGTCATACGGTTCGGCAGGGACCAGCTTTCCCCTTTCTATATTCCGGGATAAAGCCGGCATCACCTTTTTGACTATATAGTCCTTGAAGGCCGTCAGGCCTGGATCATCCAGCCCGGCAAGGCCTGAAAAGGGAGGTATCATCACCATGGAATATGCCCTCTCATAATCCCGCTGCCATATGGCTTTAAGAAAGCCCACAGCCATATTGAAGCTTGCATAAGGCATCCCGACACTGCGGGCATGTGTACAGAAGCTGCTTCCATCCCATTTGTACACCATGCCTTTTCTGACATGGTAACAGGTCTCTTCAGCCGATATCACCTCATGCCCCTCCTCAGTACCGAATTCGACAATGATTTCAGCAGTCCCGTCATTATCCAGGTCAGCCACATCCATGCTCCCGTGGAAAAAGGTCCTCCTGCTGTACCATGCCTGGTATGGGTTCACACCGTCCCAGTCTATCACAGTTATGTCTATTTCATGCCTGTGTCCGTACACTCTCGATACCACCAGTTCTTTCAGCCCATCGCCATCGGTATCTGCGGCAGCTGCATTATCGATGACCCCTGCCTGTTCATTCCCATTTGCAGATTCACTGAA
>JGI24712J26585_10000625_pt1 | contig 30217 bp, 21 predicted proteins | sample BioPla3DNA2_FD_26585 | JGI IMG/M metagenome (IMG submission 26585)
TTCCCCAGTATAAGGTAGGTTGCATACGCGTTACTCACCCATCCGCCGGTCGCCACCAAGTATTGCTACTCGTGCTGCCCCGCGACTTGCATGTGTTAAGCCTACCGCTAGCGTTCATCCTGAGCCAGGATCAAACTCTCCATTGTAATTGTTCGTTCCTGTAACTCAATACTTAAATTGAGCCACAATAATATTGTTCTCAAAAGAATCTTTGGTGCTAAATAACATTTCTCCAACGATGTCATAGAACTTCACACTAAATCTAATATAACTTCTAAAACTTAGTGCGTATATTTTGCCTTACAAAAAATATCTGTTTTTTAAAGAAAGCGGACACAAAGATAACAACTTTTAATAATACAATCCAAATTATTTTGAAAAAAATTTAAAATAGTTTTTGAACTGATAATTTTCGTCTTGTGTCAATATCTCCTCGCCTTTGTTTCGGTTGTTGTTCCTTTCAAAAGCGGGTGCAAAGGTAGAACTTTATTAATTACTAAACAAATCTTTGAAACAAATTTTTGAAAATTTTATTGAGATAAACTAACAACTGATTGACTTGCAAAAGAATACAACCTGAAAAAAATAGCAATCTATCGTATTTGTTTTACAAAAGTTATTTTGTGTTCATTAACAAAATAATTAAATATAAGTATGGTGATTTAAAACAATTTACTCATCTTTGCAACATTAATACTAATTTAAAAAAACGAACATGAAACTATTGAAAATTTATCGAATTTTACCTATAGCTCTTTTAGCTATGTGGTCGTGCGGACAAAATCAATCAAGCACTGAAGCTTCTGATAGCGAAGCACCAAAAGGCAAATATGCCATAAAATCTGGCATAGTTGAGTACAAATCATCTGTTATGGGCATGGAGCAAACTCAAACTTTAATGTTTGATGATTATGGAAATATAGAGGCTACAGAGATTGTAATGGAAATGATGGGAAATAAAGTTCACACTTACGCAATAAACAAAGACAGCATTATTTATAATATTGATATTATAAATAAAGTTGGCTCAAAGGTTGAAATAGCTGGTGATCATGGTAATATAGATTTTGAAAATATGACAGAGGAAGAAGCTAAGGAACTAAATTTAAAAAATGAGGGAAAGGAAACATTTTTAGATAAGGAATGTGTAAAATACTCTATTGACAATGCTGAAATGCAAATGAAAGGTCTCTTCTGGGTTTATAAAGGAGTGACACTAAAATCTGACATAGAAGTTGGCGGAATGCAAATGGTAATTGAAGCCATAAGTTTTGAAGAAGATGCAACCATTCCTGAAAATGCGTTTGTTGTTCCAGAAGATGTTGTATTCCAATAATCTAAATATTGTCTTTACATAAGCTTTAAAATATAAATATGAGGGGTTCGGCTTTTAAGTTGAACCCTTTTTATTCAATTAAGCTCGAAAAAACATCAATACTGTCGATCACTATTAGATGCCAATGCTACTTTTAACTAAGTTTATGTAATGAACCATTGCTTGTTAAAAAACAATTTTCAACTTTGTGTTATCGTACTTAGAATACTTGTTAACTTATTTTATAATGAATAAAAAAACTTTTCAAATTTGTTTCTGGATTATAATAATTATTGCTGCTCTATTTCGATTTTATAATTACACAAATATACCATATACACACGATGAATATAGTGCGATTCACAGAACAAATTTTGAAACATTTTGCGAACTAATAGAGGAAGGTGTATTAGTTGAAGGGCATCCTGCTGGAGTACAGGTATTTCTGTATTATTACACCAAAGTTTTTGGTAAGTCTCCACATATAGTGCGATTGCCATTTACCATATTAGGTTTATTAAGTGTTGCTCTTATTATGGTAATTGGGAAAAGGCTTTTTTCTTCTCAAGCAGGTCTTCTTGCCGGAGCGTGTGCAGCTGTAAGTCAATATTTTATTTTTTATTCACTTGTTGCAAGACCGTACTCTCCCGGACTTTTCTTTGTTCTTTTATCAGTTTATTGTCTTGTTAACTTAGCAAAAAATAACGATAGTAAGACACGATGGTTTATAATATACTCAATATCATTAGCTTTATCGGCATACACACATCAGTTATCTGCTTTTACTTCACTTATAATTTACTTTTTAGGTTTTTTTCTTGTATACCGAAAACATAGGATTAAATATTTTGCTTCAGGCATTTTAGCGTTACTTTTGTACTTGCCGCATATTCCAATATTTCTTAAACAACTGTCAATGAAAGGTGTTGGAGACTGGCTACCTGTTCCTGACTACTCTTTTATTTTCGATTACATAGGATTTTTATTCCATTATTCGTGGTTATATCTTATCGTATTTTTCTTTATGATTATTTCTACGATTATAGTTTTATGTAAAAAGAAGCCACAATTAATAAACTATTTTTTACTTTTAACTTGGCTGATTGTTTATATTATAACATTTGTTTATTCTCGAACAGTATCGTCTGTTATGCAACATAGTGTCTTGTTGTTCGTTACAGCTCTTATGGTTATTTTTATTAGCATGGGTATCGATCTAATAAAAAACTTAAAAGTTCAATTATCAATAATTATTATAACACTATTTCTTGGATCAACAAGCCTTATACATAAACGTCAATACTACGATATAGTCACAAATGGATTATTTCAAAAATCTAAAGATTGCCAATGTGAACAGTATCAAAAAGCTAATAACAAGAAGATTTTGTTTGTATCAAATCACTCGTATATTCCCAATGATTTAAGATTTGACACATGTTCCGATAAAATGCTTTACATAGCTCCCAACAATCTTGCTGAGCTAAATGATAATTTAAAAAGCGGCGTTTTTAATTCTGTTGGCTACATGCAAAATGTCGAATTACCCGGCGCTTTAGCGATGATAAAATCATATTACCCAGCTCACCTAATAGCTAATAAATATGACAGAGGAGAATTTCATTACTTCTCATTATCTGGAGATAATAAAATTGTTGAATGGGATACAATTGTCCGAAAATTATACGATTATGAAGGTAGTGATGAGTTTCTTAACATTGTTAACATGAAACTTGACACGTTAAATCTAAACAGCTGGTCTGAAATCGATATTGTTTTCAGACTTACCGTCGACTCTCTATGGGATAACATTATGATAGTTACTGATTTAAACGATAACGACAAAACAATAGATTGGCGCGCCACTAATATAAAAACGTGTGTATCTGAAAATGAAGAGGTCATATCACTGTTTCACACCGTACCACTTCTCGAAATAAAGGCGAATTTTAAAGAGCATAATATAAAGTCATACATATATAACCCTGAACTAAAACATTTTAAAGCTATTGAAGCTTATGTGATGATACGCGAATCAAACCGATTACGATACGCACTAATAGGTGATATTCCTACTAAATAGTTTAAATAGTTGATGTTCAGAAAAATATTTGTTTTTATATCGGTGATTACTTTGTTAAACTCAGTGTCCGATAAGTGCTAGTAATTTTCAAAAACACAATAAAGCCAACTGTTTTATAAATAGACAGTTGGCTTTACATATAAACATCTAAATATGTTTAAGAGGTTTTTTCTACCATGCAAATATTGGTCTGTCGCTCATCATTTTATGAACTTCCTGGCGTACTTTTTCTATCTCTTTTTTGTTGTCAATATTTGAAATAACGCGGTCAATAAATTCAACGATAGTTTTCATATCTGTTTCTTTCAGTCCACGGGTAGTAATGGCGGGTGTTCCAACTCTAAAACCACTTGTTTGGAAAGCTGAACGGCTGTCAAATGGAACCATGTTTTTATTTATTGTAATATCAGCTTCTACCAATATGTTTTCTACTTGTCTTCCAGTAATATCGGGGAATTTTGTTCTCAAATCTATTAACATGCTGTGATTATCTGTACCACCACTAATAACTTTATAGCCTCTTTTAATAAACGCTTCTGCCATTGCTGTTGCGTTCTTTTTAACTTGTTGTTGATATTTTTTATACTCGGGTTGTAAAGCTTCGCCAAATGCAACGGCTTTTGCAGCAATCACATGCTCAAGTGGACCTCCTTGTATGCCGGGGAATACTGCCGAATCAATTAGTGATGACATCATTCTGATTTGTCCTTTTGATGTTTTTTTACCAAATGGATTTTCAAAATCTTTACCTATCAGGATAATACCGCCACGTGGTCCTCGCAATGTTTTGTGGGTTGTAGAAGTAACTATATGTGCGTATTTAACGGGATTATCGAGCAAGCCGGCAGCAATTAAACCTGCTGGGTGTGCCATATCGACCATAAAAATCGCACCTATTTTGTCAGCTATTTCTCTCATGCGTTTATAATCCCATTCGCGTGAATATGCAGATGCTCCACCTACAATCATTTTTGGTTTTTCTTTAAGAGCAAGCTTTTCCATACCGTCATAATCTACTCTTCCGTCAGATTCTTTAACACTATACGAAATAGCATTGTACATAATTCCCGAAAAGTTTACGGGAGAGCCGTGCGAAAGGTGTCCGCCATGCGACAAGTCAAGTCCCATAAAGGTATCACCAGGATTTAAAACAGTTACAAAAACCGCCATATTTGCTTGTGCTCCAGAGTGAGGTTGAACGTTTGCATATTCTGCTCCGTAAATCTCTTTTAAACGGTCAATTGCTAATTGTTCTGATTCATCAACATGCTGACAACCACCATAGTAACGTCTTCCGGGATAGCCTTCTGCATATTTGTTGGTTAAACACGATCCCATAGCTTCCATTACTTGATCGCTAACAAAGTTCTCAGAAGCAATTAGTTCAATACCGTTTTTTTGACGTTGGTACTCTTTTTTAATAATTTCGAAAATTTTTGTGTCTCTTTTCATAATCCGATTGTATTAAAATTAATTTTACTTTATTATACTGTTTTACTCTTTTCCAATAACTTTTCCAATTATATAGTTTTCAGGAACTAAGCCCCATGTTCTGCTATCATAAAAGCGATCACGATTGTCGCTTAAAACTATATAATAATTGTTTTTTACTATATATGAATTAACCATTTCGCCATTAATAAAAATGTCAAAATCTCGTGTTGCATCAATTTTATTTCCTTCATATTTTGATACAATTTCTTCGTATCCTCTGATAGTCCTGTAATTAATTGGCACTGAAACTCCTTTTCCTGGAACCTCAAAAGATGGCTCCGTATTCCAACGATTCCAAAACCAATAGTTACAATAGGGCCATATCTTTAAATATCTGCCTGGAACTCTTGATTTTATCTTACGGGCATAACTTATTAATGTGTCTTCATTAACTTCTTTTGCTTTTGCCTTGGTCATGGGAATTTCCCATATTTCAATAGGCTCATCATCTACGAATCCATACATTTTTTTATACTTGATATTCATATCCGACTTTTGCCCTTCTCTGATATATTCAGAGAGTTCGTATTTATTGAAAAACGTTGAATCGAGTGTTACACCATCTTTAGCGACAACTCTATATCCGTGTTTTATTGTTGGTAAATCTTCTACAATTTGTCCATTAATTACAACTCTTCTTGCATTCAACGAAAAGTAATCTCTCGGAATTGCAATAACTCTTCCGATAATTCTTTTTTTTGCATAAATAGGATTATCAACGTCTGAAGGATCAATCATATATACAATATCACCATTTTTAATTGTCGAAATTCCTGGAAGCTTAATACCCATAAATATCGAACCAAAAGCAAGTTTATTAATAAAAACATATTCTCCCCTTTTGATTGTATCCTCCATAGTTTGATCTGGCATTTTATAAATTGTAAAAAAGAACTGAAAAAACAGATAGATCATCAGAACTGGGATTCCGATATATATCAGCACTTTTTTTAATGTTTTTTTACTCATTACCATTTATTTAATAAGTTTAAATATTCTGTTCCAACGAATTTTGCTGAAAAATGATTTGTCTTTATCTGTCGAAAACCATAAAAATATTGCTTTCCCGACAATATGATCTTCTGGAACAAATCCCCAAAAACGACTATCCTGTGAGTTGTGTCTGCTGTCACCCATCATCCAGTAGTAATCCATTGCAAAGGTGTAACTATCAACCGTTTGTCCATCAATAACAATGTCGTCTCCATTTACTTTTAGAGAATGCCCCTCGTACAATGTTATAAGTCGTTTGTAAAGAGGAAGATTTTCTGTTGTTAGCTTTATTGTTACTCCTTTTGAAGGTATTACTATTGGTCCGAAATTATCTTCATTCCATGTATAACGCTTGTCGTGCGGGAAGATATAATGAGATCCGTCACTTTGATTAACTACACGCACCACGGAATCGACAATAGTCATGTTTGATATTGCTTTTACATTTTCTTCTGTTAATGGCAATAACATTTTATTCGGAGCAATATACGACATTTCAATATCTTCATTGCTTATTTCTAAAGACTTGAGCAACTTGGGATTTATTTGTTGTCCATTTGTATATATTGTATATTTATATTGAATATCTTCAATATCAGGTTGTATTTCACCGTTAACCTTAAGGACACCGTCTTCTATTAGAATAGTGTCGCCTGGAATACCGACACAACGTTTAATGTAATTTTCACGTTTATCGGTAGGACGGACATGAATTGTATAATACTCATTTAATAGTTGTCTGGCTCTGTTTTCATAAAACTCAATAGGTTGATTGAAACCTCTTTGCATATCTTCCATTTGCATGGCATATCCCTCTGACCTAACTATTTGGTAATAGCTTTGGTTCTGATGCTCAACAACAACCGTATCTCCTTCTGGAAAATTAAAAACTACTGGATCATATCTCTTTACTTCTTGCAGTCCAGCCATTCTTTCATAATCCCATTTAACCCATTCCAAATATGATTTGGTTTTGCTTGTTAGTGGCAGTGTGTGATGCGCAAACGGGAATGAGATTGGAGTCATAGGCTTACGCGGGCCATAATGATACTTACTAACAAAAAGGTAATCTCCAACTAACAATGATTTTTCCATTGAGCTGGTTGGAATTGTATATGCTTCAATTAAAAACGTTCTAATCAATGTTGCTGCAATTACTGCAAAAATAAGTGCGTCAACCCATTCAATTACTTTGGTTTGTTTTTTTACACCTTTCTTTTTCCAAAATGCCCAGTGCACTTTTTTGGTGATGTAGATATCAAAAATTACTATTAATAGAGCCAACCAATAATAATTGTCAAGCCATATTACAAATAATAAATAGATAGTAGCAACTATTGCAAATTTGAACCATTTATTTGATAAGATTTTTTTTATGTTCAGTCCCATACGTTTATTTCTCTATTATTGAGTTTACAAAGTTAATAAAAAGTCTTGGATAGGGTTGTTAGAGTTTTAATAGATTTTGCATTGTATGAATACCCTGTTTGCCAATCATATAGCGACATGCTGTTAATGCCCCTATTGCGAATCCATCGCGCGCAAATGCCTCATGTTCTATTGATATTCTATCAACTAAAGACTTATATTCTACGGTGTGTATTCCCACTATTTCTCCTTCTCGTATTGAAGTTACTGGTATATCTTTTTTCGACAAACTTTCATTTGAGAGCTTCCAAGCATTGTATCTATTTTGATTGTCAATAATATCCATTGCGAGTGAAACTGCAGTACCGCTGGGTTTATCGAGTTTCTTTGTATGATGTGTTTCGCTTATCGAAAGAGAATATCCTTCGATATTGCCAATTATTTTTGCGAGATGTTTGTTTAATTCAAACATAATGTTCATTCCAATACTGAAGTTCGAAGCGTAAAAAAAACCTTGTTTTGATTTATCTACCAAAGTTCTAACTTCATCTATACTATCATGCCAGCCAGTTGTTCCAGTTACTACGTTTACCTTATTATCCAAAAGCTTTTTATAGTTCTCAATTGAAGCTTCGGGAGTGGTAAACTCTACAGCAACCTTTGCACCATTTAACTCACTTTGTGTGATTTTATTGTTAAAAATGGGGTCAATAATAGCACATACTTGAAAATTGAAATCCTTAGCATACTTTTCAATTATTTTACCCATTTTTCCGTATCCAACAATCGCTAATTTATCCATTTAAATTTGATTTTACATTTTACGCAAAATTAGCAATTGCTCGCAAATAGTAGCTAAAATAGTTGAATTTGTAATATTATTTTTCCCAGTATGGCTTAAAAAAATACGGCAATCCAAAAAAGTGCACTTGATTTGCTAAGCTTGTCAGGTTTGTGCAAAACATTATCTAGCTTTTTATTAAGCACTTAACCCTACTTTTATAATTTATTATCGCAAAAGTTTGTTAAGTCTATTAAAAGCCCTTCTAGGATCCTCTCTTTGATATAGAATATTGTATGTAGTTTCTGCTATTGGAATTGAAGCCTTTACACTTTTATTTATCTCATAAATTGATTGTGCAGCGTAGTACCCCTCTGCAATCATCAGCATTTCTGCTTGGGCCGCCCTTACAGTATTTCCTTTTCCAATTAAATTGCCAAATGTACGGTTTCTACTGAATTGAGAATAGACAGTTACCAATAAATCACCTAGATACGCCGAAGACTTTATATCCCTTAATGTATCGGGCTTAATTGCTTGTAAAAAGCGTTCCATCTCTTGTGCAGCATTAGAAACTAATACTGCTTGGTAATTGTCTCCAAGTCTAAGTCCGTGGCTAATTCCTGAAGCAACGGCATAAATATTTTTCATAACAGCAGCATACTCTGCTCCTTCCAAATCGTTACTTATTATTGTCTCAATAAACCTACTATGCAGTGAAACAGAAATGTGTTGATTAAGTTCTCGATTATGTCCTGCTATTGTAAGATACGAAAGTTTCTCTTGTGCCACCTCTTCGGCATGGCAAGGACCTACAATTGCAGCTACATTTTGTAACGAAACATTAAAGTATTTATTTAGATAATCTGAAATAAGTAAATTTTCTCTTGGAACTAGACCTTTAATGGCAGAAACAAAGTATTTATTGTGTATATCGACAGAAATTTGCTCTAAAGACTCACGAAGAAATGCCGAAGGTATAACTAAAATTAAAATTTGTGAATTATCTACAACTTCGTCAATATCATCCGACATATTTAACAAATCGTTATTGAGTTCTGTCGATGTTAAATATTTTGGATTATTTCCGTAAGTCTTAATGTAATCAATAGTCTCAGAATTACGCACATACCAATTTAATGATATATTATTATGCTGCAGCACTTTAACTATTGCTGTAGCCCAACTTCCTGAACCTAATATTCCTAATTTTAAACTGTTCATTTTTAACTGTATATTGTTATACAATCGATTATCTTAGGTTGTTGTATAACATAATATATAAAAGCAAATAAAGCAACGATGCTAAATTTAACTTTAAACAAGGTTGCTTTATCAACTATTTTTTCTAAGAAATATACAATGTTTTTATTTTAATTTCATTGTTACATTCGACTTTAATATCATGTCAAACGACTGATCCTTTTGAGTTGTCGTAAACTCTATTAAAGAAACCATGCTTGACCGTAAAGCAATCCCACTAGTGAGATCCATAAGCACCCAACCTGACATTTCACCTGTTTTCATCTCCATAGATATGCCTTCTGGTAGATTAGTTGTGTTTAGTTCAAAAGTGCCTTCTACTCCTACTATTACTTTAGTTTTATCTTCCGAAATATCTTTAATTACATATGAGGTTGATGTTTTCATTGGCATGCCTTGCACAACTTGCTCAACAGTATCTCCTCCAAATTTGTGACCTATGTTAACTGGACCTTCTGGCAATGTTACGGTCGCAGACTGGTTAAACTGCTGTACATTTTGCTCCATATTTGCCCTAACTGCCTCATACTCATCACCAAGTTCTTCCAAACTGCTGTAATCTACTTCTAACATTTTCCCTTTAGGAGTTATTTTAGAGGTTATTTTTTTGTTCATTAGTTTCATTAGGGGGTCCAATTCAGGCATGGTATTGCTGCTTTCATCATTTGAGTCGAAGCTTATTCCCTGTGCTGAATTAATACTCATCCTGGTAATAGCAAAGCTGAAATCTGCGTTTCCTTCACTATCAACATCATTTATTTCATATTTAGTTTCCATAACCATTGTCATGGGCATACTTTGTCCCATCATTTCAATTTGCATGTCAACATTGATGGAGTTTTCAACCACTTCGCCTTTTTTATAGTTATATGATAACTCTACTGGGTCTGTTGTTGAGTTAACAAAAGAAATCTCGTTTGTTTCTTCGTTAATAATAACATCGTCTAATGCATTTTTACTTGATTGACTTTGGCATCCAGCGATTACAAACAATACTGCGGTTGCTAATAGTAGAAAATTGAGTTTGTTTTTCATAGGTTTTAATTTTATTAATTTTAGCAAAAGAGCCTGCATATAGCAGGCTCCCTTATTATGCATTATATTTTATTAGAATTAATTTAGTTCTTTTTTTAATATGAAACGGGCGAGCCTAATCTTATCATTGCACAACGGAAACCTAAGTCATCTCGAGTATCTGTTTCTTGTAGAAAACGTCTAGTAGCGGGACTTAACCAATATGCACGATCTTTCCATGAACCTCCTTTGTAAACTCTTGCCCGGTCAGTAATTAAACTTGTCGCTGTTGGCTCTGTGAAGAAAGAGCGATTAGGTTGTGATACTGAGTCATTTAGTATAGGATCCCAAACTTTCTTATGAGATTTTCCTTGAGCATACCTATAAACATTCATAGATCCTGCCTCTTTTGGAGCATCTGGATCTTTATAATATATAGATGATTCATAATCACCATCAAGATAGTTTATGTTATCCGCTTTTCTGTAATTTCTTCTATCTAACGCCATTTCCTCGTTAATAGGTTTCATTTGAAGACGTCCAGTTGTGTCGTTGGTAACATATTTAATCTTTCCGTCTTCAACTGTTATCTGGTGTTCCATAAAAACATTTCCTCTGAAAGGTCTAAACTCGTTGAAATCAGAGAATGACAACGGTCTGTAAACGTCCATAACCCATTCGTTAACATTACCAGCCATGCAATATAGTCCAAAGTCGTTGGGCCAGTATGATCTTACAGGAACAGTAATATCTCCTTTATCGTTCAAAGCACCTGCAACACCCATATAGTCACCTGCACCTCTTACAAAGTTTGCTCGCATTTGACCTTGATCTGATCCTTTACTATATCTTACATAATCACCATTCCAAGGATAAATTCTACGTTCAAAATAGCTCTCTCCTGAAGAATACCCGATTAACGCTAAAGCAGCATATTCCCACTCAGCTTCGGTCGGAAGTCTATATTTTGGCAATAATAAACCGTCTTCAATTGTTACTCTTGTAGTTGCTTCATCACTTGCATCACCTACTATATCGTCACCAGCTAGACCGCCTTCACCTGCAAACTTGTCAATTCTGCGCCCCATTAAATATGAGTCAGTATTGAAAACTATATGATTTAAAGGATTCCCTACTAATTGAGCTGTTACTTTTTCTTCTTCTGGATTTCTTTCCCAAAGACCAGTTCTTACCAATATCTCTTCATTAACTCTGTCTGTCCTCCAAGTGCAAAAATCACTTGCCTGCAACCAATTTACTCCTACAACGGGATAGTCTTGATAAGATGGGTGTCTGAAATAATATTCAACTAATGGTTCGTTGTAAGCTAACCTATCTCTCCACACTAACGTATCGGGAAGTGCTTTTGCTATTATTTCAGGAAAATCGATTCCATACACACGCTCAAGCCAGAAAATATATTCACGGTAATTAACGTTGGAAATTTCTGTTTCATCCATATAAAACGACGATACAGTAACTCTCCTTGGAATATTATTCCAGTCTTTCATAACATCGTCTAACACTTGCCCCATCACAAAAGTACCACCTTCAATTAAAGTTAATCCAGGTCCTGTCTCTTGTTCTATGTAGCCTTCACGATATTTGAATCCTCCGTTGTCGCTGTCATTATATGTCCAACCTGTAACAGAGGACTTTGGTTTAGAACAACCAAAAAGTGCTACACCAAAAGAAATTAGTACTAAAATTTTCAAATAATTGATTTTCATATGCTTATATTTTTTGTCAACTTTTTTATATCACTCGAAACTTGCATGCTATATTACACAACATAATAAATTATAAAATTTTGTTTACGTGCTCGTTTCAAACTCTTATACTTTCTTATTATTTTAAGATCATACGTAAATGTGCCTATTGATAGTATATGAAAGTGTAAAAATAACGTATTTTTTAATAGAAATGTATCTTACAACCAAAAAGTTTAAATATTTTTCATTTTATTTTTTTTACGTTCGCCACAATCCTTTCATAACAACCTCATTGCCAAACATATATAACGACGGTAGGTTTGGGAAAATTTTTAACGATAATATTATTTTTAAACTTTTATATTTTGTCATAAACGCAGGACTTATCCCTAAAAGTATGTTATTAGGGGTTGATACAAAAAACATACCGAACTGATTTTTCAATGATCCATAAAACATTCCGTAATAAAATGCATATTCTGCTCCATCAAAAACTGTTACAAAATGGGGTCTTAAATATATTTTTGAAGATGGATTATTATACGGCCTAAGATCGAAAATTGATCCTACTGAAAATGTCAACTTAATCTGAGGTGGATTTTTACAATTATTTATTGAATTTTTAAATTGTTTTTGTTTAAAAATATTCTGAACAGAAAATCCTATTGAATGTTTTTCACAAAAGGCTGCAATACCACAAGAAAGGTTGGTAGTCCAGATAATTGGAAAAAAAACACCGGAATTGTCATTATTTAATAGTTGAGATTCTAATATTATATCATCACTATTGATTGTGTAATTATGGAAATCAGGGGCAAATCCAAGACTTAATGACCACTTCTTAGTAATACGAAAATTTTTTGAAAAATTAAATGATATCAGATTATGCCTCATTATCCCTTCTTTGTAACTTACAACATATCCTTCCAATCCGCCATTTAGATCTCTACTGTAATAATTTAATTGGGCGTATAGATTACTTAGTTTTAAATAACCTAAACCTTGATTTGACAACCCAATTGAATATCTATTTTCTTCTGATATTGAGGCTAATGCAGGATTAAAAAAATGTGACTGCTCACTAAAAATTAAATTAAACCTTTCTTGACATCTAATATTTGTGTATATAAAAGACAAGAATAGTATTATAAATACTCTTTTCAGATAAATCAACACTAGTTTTATTCTCATTTTCAGTGTTTTTACATTGGTGGCATATATACTTATTTTATTGTATTATGTGGACTAGTCACTTGATTCCGAAACAAATTTACATCATTGTTTTTACTTTATCAAATAATTTTTCTATTAGTACTTCAACATATGCAAAAATTTTTATCATATTTCATTATCCGTATTTTTTTGCTAAGGGTCAAATAAAACTCTTGATAAAACAATTGATCAAACTAATTCATATTTGTTTTACATTTTATTATATTGTTTAATTTAGTGCAAAAAGATTTTGATAGCTTTGCACTTTGTTGATTTATTAATGTCTTTATTACAATAATTACGATAAAATAGCGTAATTATTCTGTAACAAAATTATTCTTATGCGAAATTTATTGAAATTATCACTAATTATACTATTATCTAGCATAGTTATTCTTGTTTATGGTCAACAAGATGTAAAGCAACTGAACGTTAAGTGGATGGACATCGGAATTAAAAAGCCTTACGCTCTAAACTGTGTTTACGACGAAGTTAATGACGCTGTTCCTAAGATAGTTGAAATTATTGATTTATCAGATGATTTTGAATCTATATCTGTTGAATTGATTAATATGGAAACATCACGATCTGATAATCATTTTGAAATGCTTGATGCATCATCTTTAAAACCTTTTTTCGAAGTTAATTATGAAACAGGATACTTGAACAAAAAGCCTGTTGCTGTTGTTAAAATTGCCCTCGTTTCGCAAAGGAATGGTCAAGTTTATTTTTTGAATAAAGCAGATATTTCAATTTCATATAACGGATTAAAAAAATCAACCCATCACAGAGAATTTAAATCAAACTCCGTATTGGCTACAGGCAATTGGAGAAAGATAAAAACAACTCAAAGTGGTGTATATAAAATAACCTATGAGGAATTGCAAGGCTGGGGAATGTCTAATCCTGCTGATGTTCGTATTTACGGCACAGGAGCAAGAATGCTGTCAAAACGAAATGACTCAGACGATCCCGATGATTTGTATGAAAATCCTATTTATATGGAGACGCACGGTGATGGTATTTTTAATGCCGGCGACTATATTCTTTTTTACGGACAGGGCAATATTAAGTATATGTATGATAAGCCTACTAACCGCTATTCTCATATTAAAAACCTATACAGCGACGATGGGGCATATTTTGTAACCACTGATCTAGGTCCAGGTAAACGCATTGTTTCGGAAAATAACAACTCGCAAACGGAACACTTTACAACAAATAGTGTTGATGTAAATCTTGTATGGGATGATGATGTTCAAAATCCAATATCTAGTGGTAGACTTAAATATGGAGAACTTTTTACTCCCGGGGATAAGAGAGACATTGTTTTCAACATTCCCAGCAATATCGTAAGCAATGAGAACATAACTATTCAAACTCAATCTATAGGATTTCAGATTATTGACGAGCCACTCTGCTCTTTTGAGTTTAAAATAGGAGAAACACCTATTCATAGGAGTGTTTTCCCAGGATACTACCCAAATCCATACGGTGAAGTATGGTATACTATATATCAAACGTCAAGGCTTAATATAACTCAAAGTCCAATTAAAATATCCACAAAGTTTCATGCTACAAGTATTGCAGCACGTGCTGCAATTGACTTTGTACGAGTAACAGCCAGAGTGGATTTATCGTTGTTTTCTGCAAATTCGTTGTTTTTTGCCGATTCGAAAAATATTTCAGATGGAACTGTTAAACAGTTTCAGATTGGAGGGAATGTAAGCTTTGTATGGAATGTTACAGACCCATTGAATCCTAAAAACATGGTTCTAGAAAAGAGTGGGGCTATGAGCAGCTGGAAACACAACAACGACAATAATCAATTTTACATTGCTTTTAATAATGCGGGTGTGCTTTCTGTTGCAGACTTGGGAGTTCAAGCAAATCAAAACATACATGGGAAGCCTGTACCCGATATGATAATAGTAACAGCACCTTTATTCAGACAAGAAGCTGAAAGACTCGCTGATTATCGCAGGTCAGAAAGCAACTTAGATATTCTTATACTAGAGCCAGAAGAAATATATAACGAATTTAGTTCAGGTATACCAGATGTGTCTGCAATAAGAAATATGGCTTGTATGTTTTATCAAAAATCTGGCGGAGGTTCAAAAACATTCAAATATCTATTGCTGATAGGAGACGGAAGTTACGATAACAAATGGGCTGCAAAAACAAACAATCATATTTTAACCTATCAAAATTTAGAGTCGTTAAATAAAAAAATATCTTCTGAAAGTGACGACTTTTTCGGGTTACTTGATACTGGTGAAGGTGGAGAAAATTTATACGGAGGAGACACATTAAAAGGTCTACTCGATATAGGAGTTGGACGGCTACCTGTTGAAACCAGTTTTGAAGCTCAAACAGTTGTAAATAAGATAATTAATTATAGCAAAAACCCTACTTTAGATGCATGGAAGAACGAGTTGACTTTTTTAGCAGATGATGCCGATAATGCTGGTGACGCTGAACTTCAAAAACAGGCATACCATCTTGCTGCAATTATTATGAGCAAATACCCTTGGTTTCATAACAACCTGATTTTTATGGATGCCTACAATCAAATATCTACTCCAACTGGACAACGATATCCTGCTGTACGTGAAGCAATAAACAGTATTATTCATAAAGGAACTTTAATTTTTAATTATACTGGTCATGGTAGCCCAAATCAATTTGCACACGAATCTGCTATTGATAAATCGATGGTAAACAGTTGGAAAAATATTAATTATTTGCCGTTTTTCATGACAGCATCATGTGAAATTTCGCCTTACGATAATCATAAATTAAAATCAATTGGCGAGATGATTTTGCTAAACCCAAATGGAGGTGCAGTATCTATGTTTACAACAACCCGTCTTGTATATGGCAGTAGCAATCACGAACTAAGTATTAGTTTTTACAATAGGGTTTTTGAAAGAAATGAAGGTGGCAACTACTCTACATTAGGCGAAATAATGAAGGATGCAAAAAATCAGCAAGGTGTATATGCAATCAACTCTCGAAAATTTACACTTTTTGGTGACCCTTCTATGAAGTTGATTATACCTCCATATAAGGTTGTTACAGACTCTATAAACGGGAAAAGCACTCAAGTTGCAACAGACACAATTGGTGCTTTACAAAAGGTTGAAATCTGTGGTTCTATTACCGATACATTAGGAAACCATATACCAAACTATAACGGTGTTATTCATACAGCTGTATATGATAAATTTAAAGAGAGACAAACCTTAGGCAATGACGGTCAAGATCCATTTTCATTTTTAACTCAAGATAATATTTTGTACAAAGGTAAGTCCAAAGTTGTTGACGGTAAATTTAAATTTGAGTTTATTGTACCGTTGGATATTGATTACGACTTTGGTAAAGGTAAAATAGAATATTACGCACAAGATGGCACAATTGATGCTCAAGGTGCCTTCAGATCACTTATTATAGGTGGTTCAAGTAATAATATAATAAATGACACTAAAGGTCCAGAAATAGATGTTTATATGAATGACACCAATTTCGTTTCTGGAAGCTCGACAAATGAATCGCCACTTTTAATAGCACATTTTTTCGATGAACATGGTATCAATACCACGGGGAATGGTATAGGACATGAAATTACTGCCACATTAAAACATGATATGAACAACGTAATTATATTAAACAACCATTTTGAATCTGATATTGGTAGTTACCAACGTGGAAAACTTCAATATCAACTACTTAATTTGCCAGATGGTCCAAATCAAGTTACTGTTTGTGCCTGGGATATTGTTAATAACAGCACGGAGACTAAACTCGATTTTGTGGTTGCTAATACCGAAAAGGCAGCACTATCTCATGTTTTGAATTACCCAAATCCATTTACAACGCATACTAAGTTTTTATTTGAACATAATCAACCCCATGTGCCACTTGAAATAACAATTCAAATATTTACGGTTTCTGGAAAATTGGTAAAAACACTTCAGACAACAATGCAGGGTAGTTTATATCAAACAAATCCGTTAACTTGGGACGGCTTAGACGATTTTGGTGATCGTATAGGGCGTGGAGTTTATGTTTATAAGGTTAAAATAAAAACACCTGACGGAAAAACAGATACAAAATTTGAGCGTTTAGTAATACTAAAATAAACAAAACTATTACTTTTGCAACAAAAATACTCTTGCATCGTTATAAATAGATTATTAAGCATAAACTAATATAATTATGACTGTCAAAAACTTATTATTTTTAACTTTATTCTTATTATGTAATCAGCTGTTTGCCCAACATATAGATAGTGTTGATGTAAGTGGAAAACATCTGCGTTATAATCCTGTACGTCATGCTGTTCCATTTTTAACTATATCTCCCGACTCTCGATCATCAGGTATGGGAGATGTTGGTGCAGCCACCTCTCCAGATATATATTCAGTAAATTGGAATGTTGGGAAACTTGCAAATATTGAAGGGAAAACAGGCATAGCATTGGGCTACACACCATGGTTAAAAAGACTTGTTAAAGATATACATCTTTCATATTTAACAGGTTACTACCGATTAGACGAGAATCAAGTTTTTGGAGGGTCATTAAGATACTTTTCATTAGGTCAAGTGGTTTTTCGCGATAATACTGGACAAGAGATTACGGTTTTTATACCTAATGAGTTTGCTTTCGATGGAGCATATTCCCGAAAACTTGGAACATCTTTTTCTATGGGATTAGCCACACGATATATATTTTCCAATCTAACGGGTACACTCAGTTCTGGTACAGATGTTCTAAAACCAGCACACGCGTTTGCTGTTGATTTAGGCTCATACTATCACACAAAGTTAGATGTAGGAGATATTCCGTCTGTTGTTACAGCTGGGCTAGCTTTCACAAATATTGGTACAAAAGTTACTTATTCTGCAAACAATAAGTATTTTTTACCTATGAATCTACGTCTTGGGGGAGGATTAGCAATGGAATTAGATGATTATAACAAATTATCGCTTTATGCTGATCTTAATAAACTTATGGTTCCTACACATGCTGATAGTATTGGCAGTGGTAGTAATACTATTTCTGTTCCTGTTGCAATTTTTAAATCATTCAGTGACGCCCCCGGTGTAAATGGCAGTGTTTTCAGAGAAGAAATGCAAGAAATCATGATTTCTGTTGGTGTTGAATATGTTTATAGTAAACTTTTTGCAGTCCGTGCAGGATATTTTCATGAACATGAAAGAAAAGGAAACAGAAAATATGTAACTGCTGGTGCAGGACTTAAATTTAATGCCCTGGGAATAGATTTATCATATTTAATTCCTGTAATTGCACATCACCCTTTGTCGCAAACTATCCGATTTAGCTTGGTGTTAGATATTGGTGCCATGTCAAATTAACATTTAGACTACTTTATGCAACACTTTAGAGTAGGATTTGGATACGATGTGCATCGGCTTGCTGAAGGCGAAACTTTAGTCCTCGGTGGTATTAATATTGAGCATTATAAAGGAACAGTTGCTCATAGTGATGGTGATGTTTTAATACATGCTATCTGCGACGCACTTTTAGGTTCTGTAGCTTTGGGGGATATAGGGAAACATTTTCCTGACAATGATAATAGTTATAAAAACATTAACAGCTGTATTCTTTTGGAAAGAGTATGTGAGTTAATTCATAGTAAGGGATATAAAATAGGAAATATAGATTGTACAATATCTTTACAAAAACCTAAAATTGCTCAATTTATCGAGTCAATGCGAAAAAAAATTGCACAAACAATTAATACTGATATTGAAAACATAAGTATAAAAGCAACTACTTCTGAGAAGCTTGGATTTGTAGGGTCAGAAGAAGGTGTTGAGGCTTATTCTACTGTACTTATATATAAATAGAGGTTAGCGACAATAATAAAACAGTGTCTTTTCTAATATTTGAAACGACACTGTTTTATTTTTTTAGCATTGTTGTTTTACTCGCTAATTACTTTGAACTCAACACGTCTATTTTGTTGTCTTCCATCTTCAGTAATATTATCAGCTATTGGCTGGCTGAAACCATATCCAGCGTAAGTTATTCTTTCGGGAGCAATCTCTTGTGTAATTATTAAATAGTCTACAACTGACTTTGCTCTATCTTTCGACAACTTCAAATTCATTGCCTCACCACCCACATTATCTGTGTGTCCGCTAATCTCGATTTTTAAAGTAGGTATCTCTTTCATGACATTTGCCAATCGATTAAGCTCTGGATATGATTCTATTCTTAAGTTCGCCTTTCCTGTTTCAAAGAACACGTTACGCAAAACAATCTTTGCGTCTTTCTTGATATTGTGCAGATTTATCTCTTTTTCTATTTCTCGATAAGCCGATGTCTTAGGTATATTAAAGTTCTCTGAATGGAATAGATATCCGTCAGCTTTAACTGCTAAACCGTAGTTTTTTCCTGATGGTAGCGAAACCAAAAAACGACCTGTTTTTGAGTTTGACCTGTTGCTGAATACAACTTCATCTTTTTCATTATCAATAACTTCAATCTCTGCTTCTATAGGATTACCACTAATAGCATCAGTTATCACACCTTTAACAACAGTAAGACGTATTGTTTTAAGCTCTACGGTCTTTTCCATTGCATTGTCTGTAATGGTCTGATTTAGACTTGCCAATAGGTGGTCTTCATTACTAAGAACCATGGGTTTTTCAGGACCTAAGAATGTAACCAGATAAATGTCGTGCTGTCCCATACCGCCTTTACGTTTCGACGACAAGTAACCATTTCGACCACTTGCACTAATTACAAACGATAAATCATCGTCAGCAGTATTTATTGGTGCACCTAGGTTTTCTGGCTTTGACCATGTGCCGTCATCTTGCTTTACTGAACGAAAAATATCGTATCCTCCCATGGTTTTGTGTCCCATGGAGCTAAAGTAGAGCGTCCTTCCATCTGGGTGCATAAACACACTTTCCTCGTCGTAAGGAGTATTTATTGCTGATCCTAAATTCTTAGCCTCTGACCATCTGCCTCTTGAATCTTTTGTTGAAAACCATATGTCTTTACCTCCCACTCCTCCTGGTCTCTCGCTAATAAAGTATAACATTCTGTCATTATTTGCAAAAGAGGCACTTGATTCTTGGTATTTGCTATTTATTTCACTACTTAGCCATTCGGGCCAACTCCATTCATCTCCTTTAAGCACACTGATTTGCAAGTCGCCTCTACCGCGTTGACCATTGTATATCAATAAGCTTTGACCATCGGCAGAAAGACCTACTGTTGCGTCCTCAGAACGTGTATTTAAAGGTTCTCCAGCGTTAACAGGTACACCCCACTTTCCATGAGTTTTATAACTTATATAAATGTCTTCATCATACTCACCGTCATATGCGTTCTGTTTACCACCGACCGAACCTTCACGAGTTGAGGTAAATAACATTACCGATTCGTCAGTTGAAATTACTGGCGAGTGGTCAGAATATTTACTATTTAACTCTTTAAGGTTAGTAATAAATGCACGAGCTGGCATTTTCATCAACTCTATCCCATTATTACACTCTTCAATTCTCTTTGTAACTGCGTCCATATCTTCTTTATCACCCGGCAGTAGTTGTTTCTGAAATTTTGCATAATACTCTTTAGCTTCTTCAAACTGTTCGTTGTAGTGATAAGATAACCCTAAAAGATATAAAACATCCGGCCTGACACCCGGATTGAGTTCATAAGCTTTTTTCATATATGGCAATGCACTATATCTCTCAACATATAGGTACATATAACCTATCATGTAATTTAACTCCGAATTGTTTGGATTAATAACTTGAGCTTTTTGATAGCTTTCCAATGCTTTGTTGTACTGTCCTAGCATATAATATGAATCTCCATCACGTATAGCTCTTAACGCAATACGCAAATTCTCTCTATCTTTTCCAAAAGATGATCTATCAAACGGGATATCTTGTGCTAACAGAAATAGCGGTAATTGGAAAAGAAGTATTAAAAACAATATATGTGTATTTCGCATGACCCTTAGTTTTTATAGTAATTAATATATTGAACAGCATCCTTGTAGCCTAAGTCTGCCGCTTTCTTCCAAGCCTCTATGGCACCATCTATATCGTGTTTCATCTCTTTAACAGCACCCAAATTAGCGTAAGCTTCTGCATAATCGGGCTTGGCTGATATTGCTTTACCAAATGCTTCTATAGCTTTGTCGTACTCTTTTAGTTTCATATAAGCCGAACCTAAATTATTATATCCATACGCATAAGTGGGTTTTAACTCAATCACTTTATTAAAGTCTTCGATTGCTTTATCGAACATCTTTTTATCTATATACGCACTTCCTCTGTTATTATATGCAATATAGTTCTGAAAATCAATTTGTATAGCCATACTATAATTTAATATAGCAGCATCAAGATCTCCTTTTTTTCTAAGTGCACTTCCGTAATTATTATAAATAATAGGCGATGAAGTGTTTAAAGAAATTGCCTTTTTGTAATCTTCAATGGCCTCATTATATCTTTCGGCCATTCTGTAAGCACTTCCTCTATCGTTATATATTTCCCAACTATCATGTTTAGCTCTGATTGCAAGCGTAAATGAAGCTATTGCTGCATCGTAATCTTGTTGACGGAAAGCAGCTTGTCCGGCAAGATAAAAAGCTTCAAACCCAGAATAACCATTTTGAATGGCATTGCTTAAATATTCCAATGCTTCTGAGAGCTTGTCAATTTGATAATACGCTGCTCCTAAAGCGTACAGTGCTCTATTGTTGGTTTTTTCAGCTGAAACGACAATCTTTAGCTCTTCAATAGCACTGTTGTACTGCTCGAGTGAACTATAAGCAACAGCTTTATTCTGCCTTGCTCTATAAAAATTTGGATTGTGTCGTAATGCCTCATCAAAAGCTTTTATAGCTTCGTGATATTTCTTTTCGTTCAACAACTGAACTCCGTTGTTGTAGGCGATTTCAGCATCTTGATTTCCAGCAAGAATAAGTGTAGATGCTGTGTCTATTGGCTGCATAGCCGCATCGTTAATTTGCGCTATCGCCTTGAACGTAAATAGTAGTGATAGCAAAAATAAAAATAAATACTTCATGAGATTTGGTTTTCAATAGGTTAACTTATTAATTTTACTATGTTTCTAAATATAAGAACAAACTATAAATATACAAGTGTTTTTGTAATTTTCAAAACAAATATTTATTTACAGGTTTGAGTGTAAATCATTTTATAACTATTTTTTATTTAAAGCAACCATTTTAATTGCCGTAACAGCTGCTTCAACACCTTTATTGCCGTGTTTTCCACCCGAACGGTCAATTGCTTGTTGTAGGTTATCAGATGTTATTACACCAAAAATCACTGGTTTATCGTACTTTAACGATACTTGTGTTATACCATAAGTTACACCCTGACAGATAAAATCAAAATGCCGTGTTTCTCCTTGAATAACACAACCTAATGCTATAACAGCATCTATATCTTCCCTTTTTGCCATAAGTTGCGAACCTAAGCTCAGCTCAAAACTTCCGGGAACATACGATATCTCAATATTTTCATCTAATGCACCGTGATTTATAAGTGTTTCAACAGCACCTTTACACATTGCCATAGTTATATTGTCATTCCATTCTGAGACAACTATTCCAAATCGCATTTTGCCGGCAGATGGAACTTTAGAAAAATCGTAATTTGATAGGTTTTTTAATATCGTAGCCATTGTGTATCTGATTTTTAAACAAAAAAGTATCACCGCAAAGATGATACTTTTTTATCTATATATGTTTTAAATTAGTGTTTTATTTTTTTAACAAAAACTCAACGCGCGCAATATACTTCTCAATATTTCTGCCTTCTCGACTTTCGCTAAAGTTGGTTTGAATGTTTTTGTAAACTTCTAGCGCCTCTTTATATTTACCTAACTCTTCATAAGCAATGCCAGCTTTCATTAAGAATATAGGAGCGTTAAAAGTATCTTTTTTATTTTTTGCAGCCTTAAGGTAATAATTAACACCTTTTTCTATATCTCCTTTTTGGACGTATGCATCTCCAATAGCTCCATTTGCGATTGCTGAAATTATTACGTCGTTGGAAGAGAACGATTTAAGGTGTTTTATTGCGTTATCGTATTCTGATAAATTTAAGAATGCTATACCTGCATAGTAGTTAGCCAAATTGGCTGAAGGTGTTCCACTATATTCATCAATGATATATAAAAATCCAAAATTGTTCCCATCACCATAAAGAGCAAGTTTCATTGAATCTTTTTCAAAATAATACTCGGCTTGAAACATATTTGCAGCAGCTTCCTCAGCTTTGGGTTTATAAATGTAATTTCTGTATCCAAAATATCCCAATACAACCAACGCAATACCAATTACTACATAGATAATAATTTTCTGGTTGTCTTCAATAAATTGTTCGGTACGCCCTAATACCTCTCCAACATTTTCAATTCCAGCGGCTTTTTCGTTTTTCTTAGACATATTTTTATTTTTTATTTTTCGTGGCACAAAATTAAACATTTTATTGTACTATCAAATATTTAGCGCAATATTTTTTTATGTTAGTTGAAAACGGTGTATATATATGCAAATAGTTCTTATTATAAACTAATTAAGAGACAAACATTAACAAAAAAGACTATAATGAGATGCTGCTTGATAAAATAAATATAGCTCATTATAGAACAAAAATCCAAGAGATTAAAAATAGAGTTTTAAAATAATTATCTTTGTTCACAAAATTATTTATGTACCCATTTATCTGATTAAATATGCAAGTATTGAAAAAAACATCGTTGGCAATGTTGGTATTTTTATTAATGCTGCAATTTGCTTATCCTGTAAATGATACAACTATTGTTGTTACACTGTGTTACCCGGACGAGAGTTCACAAATGAACAACGTAATCCTTGCAAACTTGTCACAATCTTTGCCAAAAGAGGGTGATAAACCTTGCTTGAAGTACAATATAACATTAGAGAGCAAAATTTCTCAAAATTCTGTTACCACTCTTTACAATAATGCAAAAGTTACAAATACTGTTGTTTTTCAAGAGTTTAGCTTGCGTGATTTGATGTTACCAGTAACAGCTTTTCTTGAAATTGAGTTTTACTCTGGTCAAACTTTAATTGAAAAAAAGGAGCTGCAATTCGAAATGAAACAAAATGGTTTGTGCTTTACGTACAACGTACCTGAAGGGAAAGCCGTAACAAACGTAAAATACAAAATACCGAAAATTGAGCTTGGACAAGCAATGTTAGATAGAATTGTTGCACGTCAGCAAATTATAAGTGATTATTACACTGCCGACATACAAATTAAGCTGGCTGAGGAGGAGTTGCAAAAAATAGATTTAGACAATATCGAAAATAACGAGCAGTATCAGACAGTTTCGCAAAAATCACTTGCCACAGTGGAAAGGATAAGGAAAAAGAGATTAGATGAAACCCTGTTTCTTAACGAGCATGACCCTTTGAGACTCATGCCAAGATTAAACGAATTGGAGAATTTTGCTCAAGGGAAAAAAATAGAGTTAACCCAACAGACCGACAATATTGGACAAGAATACTACAGATTAGGTGTTGCAGCCTTACAAAAAAATGATACGGTAAACGCAATCAACAACTTTAACAAGGCTATTGAGGTTGAACCCAGACTATCAATGCCTTATGTAAAATTGGCTTCAATAGAATTATCTCGACGTAATCAAAATAAAGTAATAGAGATTATAAGATTCGTTGATAAAAACACAGATTTAGAACCACCTACAAACGAAGAATCTAGCCTGTTAATCAACACTGTTATCACTGAAATGGTTGAAGATGCAAGACTTACGCGACAACAAGGCAACCTTTCTGAAGCAACATTGCTAATTGACTCTTGCTACAGTATATGTTCATCAATATCACATGTAAAGTGCTCAAATATCCTTGATAATGAAAGAAAAGCGCTTTATACCATAATTCTCGAAAATTTTATTGCGGAAAATGAGAAAGTACTGAAAGAGGAAAAATATGATAGTTTTTTAACATTGACAGACTCTTTATACAGTTTTTACACACTGCATAAAGACCATTTTAGTAACCAAGGATTAGTGTACGAACACTTAAATAAATCATACCAAGTATTATTAAAAACAGGAGAAGAGAATATTGATGAAAATCCGTCAGTTGCGTTGGACGCTTTAATGGCTTCTAAACAGATATGCGAAACGTATTCGGAAGTTGCTTGCAATCCGCAAGCTAATACGTTGTTAAACAACGTTTTCAGTAATCTATACAACATTATGATTGATGATGCAATATCGTTGTTTGAAGCACAAAACTTTACGGCTTCTGATAGCCTTCAACAAAAGGCTTACGACTATTGCAAACAACAAAAATTGTCGATTTCTGAGAAGCACACAAAGTTAATCAAACAGTTAAAAGAGCACCACTATCACGCTATTATTGAGCGACTTGAAGCTTATGCTTATAAAGGATGTAATGCTCTAACAATGGCAGACTCGGCTGTTAATATCCGCAAAACCTACAAATTTAATGCGGCTAACAATGAAGCTAAAGTGTACAAAGAGGCTGTTAACTTATGTATTAATCAGTCAATTGTAGATGCTGAAAAGTGTTTGGTATCAAAACATTTTGAAGATGTAACAACAAATCTAAAAAAAGCGGAGCGGCTAGCAGAAAATTATAACATTGAATTGGAACAAGCAACAACAGCAAGGATTGCCGAAATAAGAGGATTGTTAGAACAAAGTATTTGCAACGAAATTAAATTTAAGATTGATATACAAATTAATGCAGCAGATATTCATCTAAAAAACTTAGAGTATATATATGCTATCGTGGCTTTAAAGAAAGCAAAGAAAATTGTTGAATCTAATACTAGATGTGGCTTTACAACCGATGAAATAGATAATAAGATTAAATACTGCGGGTTACCTGCAAAGTTTCAGAGCGAATGTGAAAAATTAGTAGAACTCATTAATAAACACAAATTTGAAGCTGCAATGGTAAAACTAATTGATATAGAGCAAACATATCCAGATACATTAATGCAGCCATACACGTTGCAGGCAGTTAATACAATCAAATTTATAAAAGAGTACGACTATACTCCTTTTACGCTTGGTGCAGTTGAATATCTTGCTGATCACGGCAAAACAGAAAATGCCTTAGATTTACTATACTTTATTTACGAAAAAGATGTTCCTGCAGACTTAACCGACAAGGCTCAAGATAAAATGGGACGAAGTCTTGCTAAACGTGATGTAGTAAATCAAAAAGAATCTAATCCCAAAGAGGTTTGTTATCAATATGTTAGACACGATAAAAAGTGGTTCAAAAAAATGATAAATTCATATAAAGCACAATGGAAAGAGTCAATAGTTTCGTAATTATATTTTTGTTATTATCAATCGGATTGTCGGCACAAGAGCACAAAAACACCGACAATAAATCAACAACAACTTATACAGAATACAATATAGAAGTAGGAATTGACCAATCTTTGATAAAAAATGACACTATCAACCAAAGATTTGCTTCAAGTCCATATATATTACTTCAATATGAGAACTATTACACCGACAAATTAAGGCTGAACTTAATGCTTGTGCCAATAGCAATCCACACAACAAAAGATGAGACACAACTATTCAAAGAACGATATTTTCAACCCGAGTTTGGAATTTCTGGTAGCTATATGATATTCAACAACTTATGGCTTACGGCAGGTGCCGGATATGCTTACAGACTATTTAAACAATATAGAAGAGGTGCCGGCGCATGGACAGAAACGGAATTTAAGCAACCAGGCGCATTCGTATATGGTTCCATTGATTATTGGATTAGACCATCGCTTGGGTTAAAAGTAACTTCAGTATTTAATAAAGAGGGATATACTTTTCGAATGGGGGTATTTGTAAACTTTGAAGCGATTAAACGAAGAACTAGAAAGGAATAATTATTGGCTTACCGGTTGTAAAAACATTCTAAAGTTAATAAAAACAACAAATTGACAATAATGTCGTAAAAGTGTCGTAAATAAACCGTTATCAAAAGGGCTGTTTCATATATAATTTTGTGAGTGAAAATAAAATCAAATTATTTATGAACGAAATTGGAGAAAAAATTAAAGAACTAAGAAAGAAAAAAGGTCTTTCACAAGAAGAATTAGCCGAATTGGCAAATGTTAATTTAAGAACAATTCAAAGAATAGAAAACAACGGAAATGAACCTCGCGGACATACATTAAATCAAATTTGTAAGGTTCTTGATGTTAGCGCAGAAGAGATATTGGATTACGGCAAACAAATTGACTACAATTTTCTCTTTTACTTTCACCTTTCGGTTATATCATTCATAGTAATTCCACTCGGAAACATAATTATACCAATGATTCTCTGGCAAACGAAAAAGGAAAAAATAATTGGACTTAAAGAGGTAGGAGCAAATCTATTGAATTTTCAAATTATATGGACAGTTTTATATTTCTTATCGGTAGTGACCTTTGCTTTTCTTAAAATTTCGCACGTAAATTCTTACTATCTTTTATTTTATATATTTGCAGGACTGTGTACTTTAAATATAATTCTTCCTATATACTTTGCTTGCAGTTCAAAAAAAGGGAAAATAGAAAAGAGGTATCCGAAAATATTTAAGATTATCAAATAACCACCTTGTAATTTGTCTGTTTCTTGAAACTGTCTTGAATTGGTCACTATCATGTTTCGCTCAGCTCAGTTCATCGCATCACTTCAACAAGCTCAGTGAATTAAAACGTTCTATTGCTCTACACTATTTTTCCGAAACTTAAACAGCTCCTTTCTCTGCACCAACGGTCCTTGGTATGTGTCTGATGTTTGAGCTACTTTTATTAAATAAAGGGATTTAACCAATCTCTCGGCGATAGCTTCTAATGGGGCTTCGTGATTTTGCCCTGCAAGGTCTTTACATGCATTTTTCAAGCCGGAGTCCATATATGCTGTCATCTTTTCATATATTCCGGGGGTGTACCAAATCACTCTTATTCCTTTGCTTGCAGCCTCTCCGGACATGCTGCCCATTAAACCATGCCAGCCTGAAAAAATAAGTTTTAATGGATTAGCAGACTTGTGATTAACAAACTCAACAGGATGAGCCAAAACAATGATAGTTTTCGTAATTAATCGCAACATTTTTCGGCTAACGTGTTCATTTACAGCTGACCACTGTAGTGCGTCAAAATCTTTGAGTATGCCGTAAATCGACTCTTTTGCACTAAAGAGGTTTATGCAATAATCGAACTTGTGATTTTCAAACTGCTGAATAAAACTATCTACTCTTTCGGTACTGTTTAGTGTTTCAACAACAACCTTTATGTTCGAGTCTGTCTGACTAACCTGCAACAGGCTTGACGACCAATCATTTTCCTGATTTACGTGAGCTAACACATTAGCTCCCATCTCTAAAAGTAGCTCGCTGACAGAGACTCCAAGTGCTGAGTCGGCGAACAAAAGCAGTACGGTTTTATCTTTAAGCGGCTTAACGTTCAGTTTTGGTTTTGGTCGCTCTTTGGGAACGACATAGGTAAATGCGCCGTACTCCCCTCCCACTCCTGCCGTTGGGCAAATAATATTCATTCCGGGGGTAAGTCTCCCTTGATGTTTTAACAACGACAACGACAATGGAATGGTTGTACCAGAAACGTTTCCATAGTCTCTTTGAGCCTCCTGATACAGTTTCTCAACAGGTAAGCCCAACTCTTGGATAGCTCCGTGCAAAATGGCGTTTCCTGTTTGATGTGGTACAATCAAATCTATGTCATCATTGCTCCAGCCTGTCTCTTGCAGGGCTTCGTTGCTTATTTTGCAAATATTTGCAATTGCCCTGTTTTTAACCCAAGCACTATCCATATATAGATTAAAATCTTTGTCAACACCAACAGAATCAACCATTAATATATCGTGGTAAGTTTTTTCAACGATAATGCCTTCGGAGTTAAAGTCTTTGCTGCGACTGACAATAATCGCGGCGGCGGCATCGCCAAAGGTTGAGTGTGAAACAAAGTCGTTGTTGTTTATTAAAAAGTGCGACATCGCTTCGGTATGTGCCAAAAGAATGTGGTTAATGCGTGGGTTAGCCTTAAAGTGTTCTATCGCCCGTTTTACTCCTGTGTTGAAACCCGCACAACCACTTGTTAATGACATCACCGGAGATTGATTTTCCGCTCCAACAAAGTAGCACTTTAGTGTTGCAGCGATTCCCGGGGCATGCTCGTGATAAGAGACAGTGCTGACAATCCAACCGTCAATCTGTTCGGGGTCGATTTGTGCATCTTTTATTGCCATATCAACGGCACTGACAAGCAAATCGAGTGTTGTTGGTGCCTCTGCATGATTTTCCTTTGTGGGAGGCCACGGTGCAACGTGGTGTCGCTTGTAAAAGCCCATTTTATGTCCTACAAAATAATCGAACGGACTTACATTGGGATTGCTCTTTTTATACTCAAGATAGTTTTTGCTTTGCAAAATCAAATCTTCGTTAAATCCCTTTAACTGACCGTTCTGAGCTGCTCTGTACAAATCATTGTTTGTAACAGCGTAATCGCCTACTGCGTGACCGTAACCCGAAAATATGTAGTTTATTGACATCTATTTGGAAATTTTAAAGTTATTAGAACACAAATGACACAGATTAAACGGGTTTTTCACAGATAAAAATCTATATAAATCTGTTACATCTGTGTTCCAATTGTTCATTGTTCATTGTTTCATTGCACATTGCTAATTGCTATTAAATTTCTTCAATATCTTTTTTCTGTATCCACCCAACGCGACCATCTTCGAGACGAATTTCATACCACCCCTCAACATATGTCGTGATATTTACAGTCAAGCCCTCGTGAATGGTAAATAGTTTTGTGCCCTCGGCGTGAGGCGTACTTTGAATGGTTACAGATGGTGTCATAATTACCCCTAATGTTCTGTTTATGGCAAACTTGTGCGCCGA
>JGI24712J26585_10000627_pt1 | contig 30175 bp, 24 predicted proteins | sample BioPla3DNA2_FD_26585 | JGI IMG/M metagenome (IMG submission 26585)
ATTGTTTCTTCAAAATCAACACCGTAAATATTTTTATATGTAAGCTTTAAAGGTATTGTGTAAGTTCCGGTTTTCGCGAATTTATCGATTGTAAACTGCAAATTGATATTTACGGGTTTCTGCTTGTTGATTCTCGCGACTTCTTCATATACCATCATCCGATCAATAACGAAAGGATTATCCTGAATATCCGCAAACAGCGGTGTAATCCGCACCCGCCTTGCTTCATAATCCGTATAGTTTGTTATTGTAAGCGGAATATTTAATACCCCTCCCGATTTTCCTTCGGGGATATCAGCCGAATAAATCGCCAAAACAGGTTTGTATTTTGAAGGATCGCTGCTGCCGCTGCCTCCGGTTGGATCCTTAGGTTGTATGTTATTTATATTCATATTATAAGGCAACGGTTTTTCAACACCGTTATCCAAATAAGTAATATTCAACCACAATTCTCTTTGTTCAAGGCCTTCATACCGGAATTCGAACTCTAACGGCTCTTCATCACGGGGTCCTATTACTTTATTTAATATCTGTTCATGGTCGTTTTCAGGCCAAAAAGAGACGTTTTTGCTAAACTCAATCTTACTGAGAGTTATTTCTTCATTTGTGCCATTATGTACTGTTATTTTTAATGTAAATTTATGGCCTTCCTGAATTTTACCCGTACCACTTGCGGGCGTTGCTTCCCAGGCTATTATCTCTACTGTTCCTTCCTCGTCTCCGGTATCTCCATTTTCCCCGGAATCCTCGGCAAAGACAAAGTTATTTGCTCCTAAAAGCATAGTCAGCACCAAAATAATTAACAGAATACCGTTTAACCGTTTGCTCATTTGTTTGCACACTCCTTAAGCTTAAATTTTTCCTTTACATCAATATGTTCAATAACTCCGTCCCTGATATGTACAATCCTGTCNGCGTATGACGAAGCCTCATTGTCATGAGAAACAAGCAGCACTGTCTGCCCGTATTTTTCGGCCATGCCGGCAATAAGATCCATAATTTCCACCGTCGTTTTTGTATCAAGGTTTCCNGTTGGTTCGTCGGCGAAGATTATTTCCGGCTTTTCCACAAACGCNCGTGCAATACTGACACGCTGCTGCTGCCCGCCGCTCATCTGGTTAGGCTTATGGTTAAGCCTGTCTCCGAGGCCTACGGCTTTGAGCATTTTTACAGCCGCCTTTTCCCTGACTTTTTTTGAATACCCTTTAAATATTAGGGGAAGACATACATTTTCAAGGGCGGTAAGNTTTTGCAGAAGGTTATATGATTGAAAAATAAAACCCACATATTTTTGCCTGAACTTTGCAAGCTGTGTTTCATTCAGTTTTTCAACAGGAATATTTTTTACAAGAATACTGCCCTTTGTTGGTTTTTCAAGACCTGCCACCATATTCAAAAGAGTTGTTTTCCCTGAACCGGAGGTCCCGTACAAACAGCAGATTTCACCTTTTTTGATATCAAGGTTAATTCCGTTTAAGGCATAAACTCTTTCCTGACCCATCCGGTATACCTTTTTCAGGTCTTTAATCCTAATTATTGTTTCCATGACCTCTCCTTTTAACCCGTTATACTGTCAATCTTATGCTGCAAATATACGTATTATTTTATTAAAACATCGGAATAAAACTGCAGACCATTTCCTCCGTTGTTTTAACAGCTTTGAACACACCGCGTTCTTTTCAAACAAGCTCCAAATATATATGACGAAAGATATGTTAAAAAGTTTCATTAAGTTAACATATAAAATAACATAATTTATTGAACTATTGTAAAGCAGTTCCTCATTGCAGTGTGAACAGTACAGAAAAATAAAACTGCTAAGCATATCTCACATGATATATAAAGACAATTTATTCCTGGTATAGTATAATAAAGACAGCTGCAAACTAGGTTAAGGTGATATTATGTTAATTATATGNTTAATGCTCATCATGATAACCTGGTTTCTACTGGAGCTTACAAGCCGCATTTACCATATTGTGTATCTTGTACGAATCAGCCTGCTTGTCGATTCTATTAACTGCAAAGAAGATTTTTTATTTCTCAGTATGAAAGATTTTGAATATGTTGTAGCCGAAATTTTCAAAAGAATGGGATACCGTGTCCGCATGTCCGACCATTTCGGTGAAGGCGGAACAGGCATAATACTTAACGATCTTTTCTACGTACAGGCGCGAAAAGAGCGTTATCAGCACCTGATGGAGATAGAACAGGCAAAAAAACTTGCGCGGCATATGCATGAAAATGGAATCTACAGGGGTATGTTAATTACCCTTGGAGATTTTAAGAACAATACCAAAAATTTCTGCCACCTTAATGTAATAAAATGNATCAACGGCAACCAGCTCCTGCAAATGTGCAANNATNCGCAGGGTTCCNGNANTCTNCCGTTATTNGAACGGTTCTGATAACGCTGTGTTGTAAAACTTNATAATTTTTACTTTTTTAATCATATTCATTCAGTTTCTNAAGGAAACTGAATTTCGCCGCGTACTNTGTCAATNACAGAGTTTTCGGCGCTGAATACAGGTTTAATCCGCAGCCTGTAATGTATTTTTGAATCCGAAAGCCTGTATTTTTCAAGCAGTTCCGGTCCGCAGCTTGCCGAACCCACACCGCTCATTTTATAATCAACATGTACAATTGTTTCCTTTCCTGGCTTAAGCTCATAGTTATGCTGGGCGTTCGTAAGATCCTCAGGTGTAAAATGAGAAGCGTTAAATGAAAAATCATCAATACCGATAAACAAAAGGCCCATGCCAAGCAGGTTCGAAACCAGCGCCCATTCGGTTGCATAGTGGCTGCCATTTTCCTGAGGCATAATGTAATCCTCATGCATCTGTGATACCCTTGCGGAAAACCTGGATTTATATGTGCTTTGTCTTTTGTCAATATAGCTCTCATGAGGTCCGAAGCCGAAATATTCCACAAGCTCGTTTCCGGGCGGCATTGTAAAACGCAGTCCAAACCTTGGAAGGTACGGAACTCCTTCCCTGACATCGGCATGCGTTTCAAACAGGATATCGCCGCTTCCGAATACGATCCATTTTAACTCCCCTTTAATGACAGGTTTTTTCGAGTAACCGCCCAATGAGTAACTGCTGGTAATTGAAACGCATTTATCGCTGCTTCTTTCATAATTAACGGAATAAATATGAGGCACAATTCTGTTGTATCCTTCGGCTTCCCATTTTGCCCTGATATTTCGATCGTTATCTATCGGTGCTCTCCAGATAGTAAGCCTGGGCTGCTCACTTATAAGTTTTACTCCGTTATATTCAATTGAACTAAACATCCCCGTTGTTGTATCAATTACATATTTAAAGTTTGTACCGTTAATCGTCAGCAAATGCTTTGATTCGGCTATATCCAAAGGTTCCATCCGCGACACTTCTATCTTTTCCGTTTTACACTCACGTGCCGGCATTTCAAATTGGAACCGAGCCAGCGTATGACCTCTGTCCGCCCATACCGTTTCCTTTTTTAACGTATACCATACAATCAGAAAACATCTGCCGGACAGTGTGTCTAAATCAGGCAGCGGTAAAGAGACAACAGATGATTCATACGGTTTAAGCGTAATGTTGTCAATGAATCCGCCGTCAACAAACTCTCCATCGCATTCAATTTTCCAGTTTAGTATAAGGTTTGATAAATCGATGAAATCATACAGGTTTTTCACTTTGATTCTTCCGGCCTTTAAATCATCGGCCTCTGTTTTAACCGGCGCGATTACCTGCTTCAGCTCTAACAGCCCGGTATGGGGCCTTCTATCGGGATATACAAGCCCGTCTATGCAGAAATTACCGTCATTCGGTTTATCTCCAAAATCACCGCCGTAGGCGTAATACTCCGTTCCATCCTGTGTGCTGGTTTTTATCCCGTGATCCTTCCATTCCCAGACAAAAGCCCCGGAAAGCCGTTTGTTGCTATATATAAGATCCCAATAATCCTTTAAGTCACCGGGGCCATTTCCCATTGCATGGCTGTATTCGCATAATACCACCGGCCTCTTTTCACCCGGAATTGTTAGTATTCTATCGGCAATATCCAGGATTGAAGGATACATAAAACTTAATACATCAAGGCATTTTGTTTCATCCCAGCGGGTTTGATCAACCCCGGAAGCGCCTTCGTAATGTATAAGACGGCTGTTGTCCCTGCTTTTTACCCATTCGGCCATTTTTATATGATTTGTGCCATACCCTGATTCATTTCCAAGAGACCACATAACAACGCACGCATGGTTTTTGTCCCGTTCCACCATCAGTTTCATTCTGTCAACAAAAGCCTTTTCAAACTGGGGATCGGCGGCAAGCATATCCTTATCCCCTACTCTAAAGACTCCATGGCATTCGAGATCGGCTTCATCGATAACATAGAACCCCATTTCATCACAGTATTCCAGAAACCTTGGATCATTCGGATAATGTGATGTGCGTATCGCATTAATATTATGCTGTTTCATAAGCACAAGATCCTGCTTCATATCCCACACAGGCGTTACATGCCCAAGTTCCGGATGAAAATCATGCCGGTTAACCCCTTTAAACTTTACCGCACGTCCGTTTATCAGAATCGTTGAATCTTTTATTTCTACTTTCCGTAAACCTATCCTTATATGAATTATTTCCTGACCGACATATAAGCACAAGGTATAAAGGTATGGAGTNTCGGCAGTCCAAAGCAGCGGTTTGGAAACGTCGAACCGTACGGTTCCGCTGCTTCTTACCGCTGTTTCTTCCGCACCCGCGATATTACCGTCCGGGTCCTTAAGAACAGCCTTTAAACTAAGTGTATCCGCGCCGGCTGCCTCGAATTCACAGCTTATGGTCGCATGCTCAAAGCCATCATCGAACTGTGTTTTAACAAATATGTCTGATATATGCACACGATCTCTTTCTAATATATAAACATCACGGAATATTCCCGAAAGCCTCCACATATCCTGATCTTCAATATAACTCCCGTCACACCATTTCAGAACCATAACCGCGATCGTGTTTATTCCCTGCTTCACTAAATGCGTTATGTTGAACTCTGAAGTCATATGGCTTACCTGGCTGTAACCTGTATATTTACCGTTAACCCAAAGGAAAAAGCAAGAATCAACCCCCTCAAAATTAAGATAGTACTGTTTGCCTTCAGCCGGATTAACATTAATATTTTTAATGTATATTCCCGCCGGGTTTTCATTCGGCACATACGGCGGATCACATGGATACGGATAGTTCACGTTGGTATAATGTGGCACTCCATAACCATTCATCTGCCAGTTTGACGGAACGATAATATCGTCCCATTCATCGGTGCAGAACCCTTCGGTATAAAAATCGCCGCACACATCTTTCACCTGTTCAAAATACCTGAACTTCCATATTCCGTTCAAACTTTTGAAAAATTTCGAGTCGCCACGAAATCCTTTTTCAGCTTTTTCTTCTGTGTCATATGGAATAAAATAAGCCCTTGGTTTTTCGCAGTTCTCATGAAGTACATCCGGGTTTTCATAATAATTCTTAATAAATTCCATAATGGTCACGCTCCTGATATTATGTTATTACTATTAATATTGAAAACTAAAAACTATTCAAATATAATTATATTATCATTATAATCACACAACAATTAGCTTTCAATCATATAATATCGACATTTAATATAAATATATGGACATTTAGGAGCGCAGAAATGAAAAAAGCTGTTTTTTCAATGGTAACCGAGGAAGAACGTAAGCTGCCATTTGTTCTTGAAAGCATTGGTTCCCGCACCAATCAGGAGCATATCGTCCGTCCCGACGGNTATCCGAACTTCCACTGGCTTCACTGCACAAGCGGGANNGGAACACTTATAGTAGGCAACAGGGAATATTTAATAAATCCGAATACCGGTTTTTTCTTTTTNCCCGGTATACCCCACGAGTATTTTGCACTAACNGAACCNTGGGAAACGTATTGGATAACCTTCAGCGGACATACTGCNATGTACACGGTAGAAATATTGAAATTTAAACCGTACGGCGTTTATACGAACCTTGATACAGCGTTTCTTGGATCGCTGCTTAAGGAGATCTACAACGAAGCCGTCGTATCTTCGCCTTTCAGGGCTTTTACCTGCTCTCACCTTGTTTACAGGTTTATAGTTGAACTAAGAAACTGTATAGACACTTCCGCATCCGGACACAGAAATTATCCTGTCAGGATTCAGCCTGTAATTTCCTTTATTGAGTCAAATTATAACAAAACCCCTTCCCTGGAAGATATGGCTGCCGTAATCGGCGTAACCACAAGACACCTTTGCCGTCTTTTCAAACAATCATTAAATATAACCCCATTTGATTACCTGACCGGATACAGGATAAAAAAAGCAAAGGAAATCCTTATATCCGAGTCAAACCCAACAATAAAGGAAGCCGCGGAAATGTCCGGCTATCACAATACCAGTTACTTCTGCTCTGTTTTTAAAGAAAAAGAGGGGCTTACCCCTCTTGAATTTAAACGTATTCACAAATCAGGCTGAATTATTCACGTTGATTGACTGCAGGGACTACGAAACCTATCCGACGGGATTTTCGATAATTTGCAGGTACCGGCTGTATGCGTCTTCCCATATCCCGGTAGCTTCAGGCTCGTATACTTCGGTCGGGAATGAACGTTTTACCACATCTCTTGCCTGATTAACGTCCGATATTTCTTTTAATGCGATCAACTGAGCAAGCACATTTCCGATTGCTGTCGCTTCTACAGGACCCGCGGTAACGGTGCGGTTTAAAACATTCGCCGTATAACGGCTTAGAATCTTATTTTTACATCCGCCTCCGACTATATGAAGCACCGGAATATTTCTCCCGGTTATCTTTTCCAAGCCTTCCACAGAACTCCTGTATTTCATCGCGAGGCTTTCCATAACAATCCTTACTATGCTGCCTATATCTTCAGGTTCTTTCTGGCCTGTGCGCTTGCAGTAAGAAATAACTTTATTGGGCATGTTGCCGGGGCTGTAAAAAGATTCATCGTCTACGTCAATAAAAGCCTGGAAGGGTTTTGCTGCTTCGGCCATTGCATCCATCTCGTCATAGCTTATCGATAAACCTTCCTTTTTCCAAGCCCTGCGGCACTCCTGGTAAATCCACAGGCCCATTATATTTTTCAAAAGGCGTATCGTTCTGTTAATTCCGCCNTCATTCGTATAATTAAGATCCAGCGTAACATCATTAATTACGGGTTTTTCACATTCAACCCCAAGCAGTGACCATGTACCGCTGCTTAAATACGCGTCATCACTATTCGCAAAAGGCACTGAAATAACCGCTGAACCGGTATCGTGGCTTGCTACCTTTATTACCGGAATCTCTCCTGCTCCGAGTTCTTCCCGGACCTGGCTCTGCAGTTTCCCTGCAAATGCGCAGGTATCAACTATATCCGGCAGTATTTGTACAGGTATGCCCAGTTTATTTAGCATATCGTACGCCCATGTTCCCCTGCCCGCAAGAAGCATCTGAGAAGTGGAAGCAATCGTGAATTCACACGATTTATTACCGGTCAGAAAAAAAGCAAGTAAATCCGGCATAAACAGCAAGGTTTCCGCTTTTTCAAGAAAACTGCACTTGTTTTTTACCATTGAGAATAATTGATATAAGGTATTGAAAACCTGAAATGCAATCCCTGTGTCATGATATATCTCCGAACGGCTGACAATTTTCAGCACCTCATCAATCATGCCTTCGGTATTTGAGTCCCGGTAATGGAATGGGTTTCCAAGCAATACGTCATTGGCGTCCAGAAGGCCGAAATCAACACCCCAGGTGTCAATGCCGATACCGGCAATATTCCCGTCCGTTTCAAAGTTGGCTTTTTGAATACCCTGCTTCATTTCATGGTACAGCCTTAGGATATCCCAATGAAGGCTTTTGCCCACATATACCGGATCGTTAGAGAACCTGTGCACTTCATTAAGTGAAAGCTTGCTCCCGTCAAAACTTCCTATTACACCTCTACCGCTGCTGGCTCCGTAATCAAACGCCAGAACATGCTTCATACAAATAACCTCCCCTAAAAAATTCATCTAAATTAATAACCCGCTGTTTATCTGATTGAATCAGCACGGTAATTAGAGGAACTATTGTACAATAGTTCTTAGCATGCAGCTATTGTACAATAAGTTCAAAAGTGAACTTCTGAACATTATTACCGCAGGTCCCGCTTTGTGGGTCGAGACATTGTTGTTCCGGTAGGTATGCGACTTTGCTTCCAGGTGTTTCGTTTACTCACTCTTGCCTATACTTTTATAATAACCGATTCTGTCGTTCAAATCCATAAATTTTCCATTGGAAGCCGGAGAAAACATTGCTTTGTCAAGATCGGACGAAGCCGCTTTTTCATGTCCGATTAATGCCCACGCCGCGTCTTTTAAATTTTCAAACATTTCATCTTTTAAAGCGCTGCATATGAATTTCTGCCTCGGTGAGTTTATGTCTTCACCGCTTATCTGGAATAAACCGTAACGGTCGCAGAATTCCCTAACCCTTAAAAGCTGTTCTTTAGTATTTCTGGAAGGCATATATGTTACGGCTTTAAAGCCAAGGCGGGTAATCTCTTCAAACAGCAGATCCAGATAATCGTCTTCATATTTTTGTTTTTTCTTATCTCCTGTGACAGAGACCCCAACATCCCCTAAATACGCGTATGCGGATATTGAACCGGTTTCATCACACAGCCTGATGAAATCGGTAATATGCGGGCATTCCTTATCGGCGGGTATATAAAACATTTCCACAAAATCGCTTTTCAAAACGCCGAGCAAATCATAATCATAATATTCATTCTTATCATCTGTAAGCAATTGTTCAAGCTTCGGAACAATCTGAATTCGAAGGCTATCCTTAAGAAATGTCACTAACTTTTTACCCTTGCCGTAACGGGATATAAGCCTTTTCGAAAGGGCGTACAGGATATGTCTTTCGGTAACGGTGCCGCCGTCGTTGAACATTGATATCGGCAATACATCTTTTTCAAAATCAAGGTTAATTTCATAATCCTTGATAAGAGCATTTATATTTTTTACCATTAATTTATTCCGTTTGTTGCGCTCGTTTTGATATGGCTTGATAAAACTGCTCACCTTATCCAATTGCCCGTGGGGTATGCCATGCATCGCAACATAAGCTACACCGTCCTGATCCGGGTTATTAATCTTTTTACCATCAAGCCGCGTTCCCGACATGTCAACCCTTAGTTCCATCCCGACGGTCGTTGCAATATTAATAATTCTGCCGGCTTCAATAAATTCACGAATACCGCCGACAGAGTCATGATCCATTATTCCGGCAGTTGAAAGGCCTGAAATAAAAGCCATCCATGCCGCTTTCGACGGTGAGTACGGAGAAAACGAATATGTCGTGTGTATATGGTTGTTCACATATTCAAAATCAACGGGTTGTTTTTTTATTTTTCCGTCCGCATACAACCGGGAAAGGCTTTTTACAGCCGAAAGGCGCTTATTTTTATCATAATCGTTTAATTGTTCAATAAACTCGTTCATTTTCCCTCCTAATATTTTACGGCGCTTAGTATCGAAAATCGTAAGCCTACCTCATCTCCTGACCGCCGGTAACATTAATGGCCTGACCGGTCATATATGCCGATTGATCCGACGCAAGAAACACCATGACATTGGCCACATCGTCGTATGTGCATCCCCGTTTCATCGGAACCTGATTAAGATATTTCTGACGGACCTGTTCTTCGGTTATTCCCTGGTTTTTCGCATACTGCTTATAGAGGCTGTTCACCCATAAAGGCGAATCCAACAGATTCCCCGGGCAAATCGCGTTTACGCGGACTCCGTATTCAGCCATTTCAAGTGCAAGGCTTTGCGTAAACCCGATACCGGCAAACTTGCTTGCAGCATATGCGGAATTTTTATATGATCCTTTTTTGCCGGATTTACTGTTTATCTGAATGATAGTTCCCTTACCGTTTTTGGCCATTATTCTTGACGCTGCACGCGCACACAGGAAATAGCCTGTAATGTTTACATCCATCATCTTTTTCCATTCATCCAGCGGGTATTCTGTAACGGGCTTTGATATCAGGATTGCGGCATTTGAAACAAGAATATCAACAGTGCCGTATGTTTTAACGGTTTCATTGAACAAATCCTCCACCTGGTCTTCATTTGTTACGTCAACTTTAAAAGGTATGCATCCCGGCAGTGACTCAGCAACTTGCGCTGCTTTTTCGTAATTCATATCCGCGACTACGACTCTGCATCCTTCTTCGTAAAGGCGCCTTGCCAAAGCCTCTCCAAGTCCCTGAGCCGCTCCGGTTACAACTGCCGTTTTCCCTTCAAGTAATCTGCAGGACATAACGATTCTCCTTTCAAATCCTTAAACCCCATATTTATTTAATCTCATCATTTCGTTATCTGTAAAGTTGTTTCTTGCCACATGACCCTTAAGAGGCAAAATCTTCTGATGTATTGCGTCGATCATCCATTCAGGCTGTGGGAAAAAGAAATCTTCAAGTTCATGCGCCGGTGTAATCCAGTTTCTCGAGCCTACTACGACAGGTGGCGCGTCAAGATAATCAAAGGCCATTTCAGTAATCGTCTGTGCCATGTTCTTAAGATACGAACCTCTGTCACATGCGTCACTGGTCAACAGTATTCGCCCTGTTTTCTTTACAGATTCGATTACTTTTTCATAATTAAACGGAACAATACTTCTTGCGTCAATAATTTCCGCCGACAATCCGTATTTTTCTTCAAGTATTTTTGCCGCTTCAATTGCCCTGTACAGCGTAGCCCCGATTGTAAGTATTGTGATATCGCTGCCTTCCTTTTTAACATCGGGCTCGCCAATCGGTATTTCATAGTACTCTTCCGGAACTCCTTCTTTGTGGAACAATTCACCTATATCATATATCCTCTGGCTTTCAAAAAATACAACAGGATCGGTGCCCATAAGCGCGCTGTTCATTAGCCCCTTCGCGTCATACGGAGTTGCAGGGAAAACACATTTCAAGCCGGGTATATGCGCCACGATTGAAGTCCAATCCTGTGAATGCTGCGCACCGTATTTCGAACCAACAGAGATGCGTACTATGACCGGCATTTTCAATTGTCCCGCGCTCATAGCCTGCCATTTGGACAACTGGTTAAATACTTCATCGCCGGCACGGCCAAGAAAATCGCTGTACATTAATTCCACAACGACCCGGCCCCCACAAAGGCCATATCCTACCGCCGAACCAACAATTGCTCCTTCCGAAATAGGAGAATTAAACAGACGGTGATAAGGCAGCGATTCGGTTAAACCGCGATATACCGCAAATGCCCCTCCCCAGTCACGGTTTTCCTCACCGTAAGCAATCATAGTCGGATCGGTGTAAAATTTATCGATCATCGCTTCAAATACTGCGTCACGGAATTGTAACACCCTGTTTTTCGATACAAGATTTCCGCTGCTGTCATAACCAAAGCGTACCTTTTTCCGAACTCTTTTCCACTGCGGATTTTCTTCTTTTGGCATTAACACGTCAACTTCTCTGTCTTCCATTTTCTCCTGTCTATCGTTTGAAAACATAAGGTTTCCAATTGCGTCGGGATCTTTATACAGATCCATTCTGGGAGAAACGGAATCGTCGGTTGCTATCTTCATTGTCTTTAATATCAGTTCACGAGTTTCGGATAATATTCCTTCAAATGTATCATCGGTTCCGACACCTGCTTCAATAAGCTGTTTTCTGTAAGTAATAAGGGGATCGACCATCATCCACGCGTCAATCTCTTCCTTAGTCCTGTAGCTTGACGCGTCGGACGGAGAATGTCCTGAATAACGGTAAGTAATCGTATCAAGCAGTACCGGCCCTTCCTTTTCCTCAAGGATTTTTTTCTTCCTTCTGATTGCGTCAATCACAGCCAAGGGGTTGTATCCGTCTACCCTTTCGGCGTGCATCTGCTCTGGATTAACGCCTGCGCCCACACGAGCGAGCATATCATAACCCATTGTTTCACCGCAGGTTTGGCCTCCCATGCCGTAATGGTTGTTGAAGAAATTCATAATAAGCGGTAAACCACCTTTATATTCGCCTTCCCATAACTTTTTATACTGATCCATTGTCGCGAGGCAAATAGCTTCCCAGACCGGGCCGCAGCCCATTGCGCCGTCTCCAATATTTGCAATGACAATTCCCTTTTTCCTGTTCACTTTTTTATAAAGTGCCGCGCCAACAGCAATATCCGCCGAACCTCCGACTATCGCATTATTCGGATATATACCAAACGGCGTGAAAAAGGCATGCATTGATCCTCCAAGGCCTGCCTGAAATCCAGTTTCCCGTGCGAATATCTCGGCGAGGGCGCCGTAAAGCAGAAAATCAACAGCCAGTTCCTTAACGCTGCCCCCTTTTCTTCTTTCCTCAACTACCTTAAGAATTATGCCATTTCTGAAATCTTTCATAATTTTGTAAAGAACATCTTCAGGTAATTTTTCTATAGCGGAAAGCCCTTTTGCCAGTATCTCTCCATGACTCCTGTGCGATCCGAAAATATAGTCGTTTTCATCAAGGCAGTACGCTTGTCCCACAGCCGCGGACTCTTGCCCTATCGACAGGTGCGCAGGTCCCGGATGGTTATATGGAACACCGTTATATTCGCCCGTAGTTTTAATAAGATTTATCATGGTTTCAAATTCGCGTATAATTGACATATCCCGGAAGATCCTTATTAAATCGTTGTTCGAGAAATTCTTTTTTTCTTCTTCAATAGTCTTGTCATACACGTTCACCGGAATATCCTGAAATGTAATTTTTCCTTTCTGTCTTGCTTTTAAAGGGTCAATAAATTGGGTTTTAGGCATAGTCTCTCCTCCGTTTCATTTTTATAGTCAAAGTAATAGTTCACTTGATGGTTTGCTGTTTCGGGGGTCCTGCTTCGGGTGTTTCGTTTACTTGGGTGACAAAGCAGATACCAAAAACACGCTTTGGTTCCTTTATATTTTTGCTGAGAGGTCTCCATATCACGGGTCGCTCATTAACCCGCTCTACAATTGCCTGTTAGCAGCAGGGCGCTGAAGCATGTCGCCCGTCGTCACCGAAAGCACCCGAATCACCCGCTGTTTTTCTGGTTGAATCAGCACGGTAATTAGAGTAACTATTGTACAATATAAGGAAACCAGCTCTTGCAAATGCAGCTCTATGTTGACGTTATTGTACAATAGTTATTGTTCCTTATATTTCAAACATCGCTTCCCTTATTACCTCACAAACCGTCGGATGCGGGAAAACAATCTCACGGATGTCGTTAACCCTCATTTCGGTTTCCATCATAACAGCCGCTCCGTATATAATCTCGGAAGCATAGCTGCCTATAATGTGCAAACCACGGATTGTGCGGTATTGCTTATCTACTAACACTTTCACTATTCCGTCGCCGCGCTCGGTTTCTGCCACATACCTTCCGCTGTATGCGAGAGGAAGTTTAATAATCTCAACATCAAGCCCCTTATCCCGCGCACTTTCGGTGGTTTCTCCAACAGAACCCACTTCCGGGTTTGTATATATCACCGACGGAACAGCAAAATACCTCATACGATCGCGTTTACCAAGAATATTATTAACCGCAACCTCGGCTTCTCGGTATGCGGTATGGGCAAGCATAGAAATCCCATTCACGTCGCCCGCAGCGTAAACCTCCGGTATATTTGTCCGCAGGAATTCATCGGTAACTATCCTTCCGCGGTCGGTTTCGACACCGATGGTTTCAAGCCCAAGACCTTTAGTATCGGGTTTTCTTCCAATACTTATAAGAATGTTGTCGCCCGAAACGCGATGTATACCGTCCGAAGATTCGAAAACAACGTCATTTCCTTTTATTTCAGTAACTTTTGCGGAAAGCCGGAAGTCAATCCCTTTTTTCTTATAATTGTTTAAAAGAATATCGGAAATTTCCCTGTCTGTCGGACCGGCGATATGATCGAGCATTTCCACGACGGTAACCCGGCTGCCTGCTGAATTGAAATAAGAAGCCATTTCGAGGCCAATAACTCCTCCGCCGATAATCACAAGGTTTTCAGGTATCGTTTCAATATCCAGGATTTCGCGGTTTGTAAGTACAATACCTTTTTTATAGCCTTCGTCAAGACCAGGTATAGGCGGCATTGCAGGGACAGAGCCGGAAGCTATAAGCAGTCTTTTCCCGGTGTACACCGCACCGTCAACCTTAACCTGGAACCCGTCACCCGTTCGGCCTGATATAACCGCCTCACCGTTGACAACCGTCACTTTATTTTTTTTCATCTTCATTTCCAGTCCGGAAACAAGCTTTTTGACTACCCGATTTTTTCTTTTTACTACGGCCGGATGTTCAAGTTTTACTCCTTCAGCATGAACTCCGTAAGTACCGCCGTTTTTTGCATAATCCGCTATCTTCGCGGAATTTAGAAACGTTTTTGAAGGTATGCACCCTTCGTTAAGACATACTCCGCCAAGAACACGCTTTTCGGCCAATAAAACAGACAGCCCGGCTCCGCCTGCGCGTTCCGCCGCCGTATATCCGCCCGGTCCGCCTCCGATAACAATCAAATCATATATCATCGTAATCAACTCCTGTCTAATGCCAAATGCATTGTAAAATGCTCAAGGTATTGTTTCAAATCCTTTAAAAATCTTGCCGCCGGAGCGCCGTCAACAGCCCTGTGGTCAAANGTAAGTGAAAGGCTCATTGAGCTATAAGCGGAAATTACGCCGTTGGTTTCACGGATTTTTGTTTCTATAGTATTAACCCCTAAAATTGCTGTCTGAGGAGGATTAATCACCGGGGTAAAAGATTCTATTCCCAAAGCCCCAAGATTTGTTATTGTAAATGTACCGCCTTTAAGCTTATCCGGGTTAATCGTACCCTTTCTGCATTCCTGTGACAGTTCTTTCGTTTCAATAGCTATCTCGTTAAGCGATTTACTGCTGGAATTGAATAAGGTAGGCACCATCAGCCCGCGATCAGTATCTACAGCCACTCCCATATGAACTGATGAGAACCTGCGTATTACATCCCCAAGAAAATGTGCATTTAGATCTTTATGAGAAACAAGCACACGGCTCACCGCATATACGATCATATCGTTCAATGTTATGTTTGAAAGCCCCATCTTTTCACCATTGGCCTTCAACTGCTTTCGCAAATTTATTATATCCGTCGCGTCGAATGATGTGTTTAATGTTAGTTGTGCCATACCCGACAGTGATTCATGCATCGTCCGGCCAATGACTTTTCTTATATTGGTTAACTTAATATCTTCATATTCCGCTTCCTTGACACCGGATTTATCTTCACGGGTATGAGAAACCCCTGATTGCGCACTTAGGTCCCAAGTGGCAATCCTTCCTCCCAATCCTGTTCCCTCAACGGATTCAATATCGATGGGTCTGTCTTTCGCCGCATGTGTCATAAGGTAGTTTTCTTGCTGAAGTTTTCGAATATCCCTTTCAATAACTCTGCCGCCTGGGCCTGTAGGTACGGCAAAGCGAATATCAACGCCGGTTTTTTCAGCCAGGTTTTTTGCTCTGGGCGAAATAAAAACATCACCTGAAGAAGGCTGCTGTTCTTTTGGTAAAGAGCTTTTATCCGCAGTTTCCTGTATCATATTTACAGCCGTTGCGGCTGTGTCAGCTCCCTTGCCGGCATCTGAAGGTTCTCCGGCTGCGCCGGTTTCCTGTTTCATGCTTTCAGGCTGCGGTTTCTGACTGGCATTTTCAGGGATAAACTGGGAAATGTCCTCCCCTTCTTCCCCTATCACGCAGACATTCGTTAAAACGGGAACATCATCCCCTTCATCAAAAAATATTTCAAGAATAGTACCTTCCGCCGTAGATTCTTCTTCAAACGCGGCCTTATCGGTTTCATAGGAAAACAGCCGATCGCCTTCCTTAACCTTGTCACCTTTTTTCACGAACCATTCGGATATTATACAGCTTTCCACCGATTGGCCTTGCCTGGGCATTATTACAGGTATCGCCATTGAAATTCCCTCTCTTTCGTTTAAATGGTACTATATTATTTTAACTAAACTGCTCGTTTATAGACATCAGCCGATAGTCCACAACATTCGTTTTTTAGTTATTAAGACAGTGCCTGCGCCTTTTTCCGGAATAGAGCAGGCGTAAGGTCATAAATAATCAGATTATATCGGTTTTGCATTTTCAAGAAGATATTTTTCGGCCTCAAGGCACCACAAACCTTTATTTGCCTCGACAATTTCAGCAAGGCGCAAAAACAATGGGTTTTGTCCGGCTTTCTTCCTGAATTCATCAATAGCGGTTAATTCCATTGAAATATTGTTATAAATTAATTTCTTTCCTCCTGGTATCTCAGGCAAATTCAAGATTGTGTCAATCACACTGTCCAGACCGCCGATATGCGTTATCATTGAAGAGGGGTTGATTGTGCCGTCAGCCATCATTTCCAACGATTCTATCATATCATCGGTATTACCTCCGCTCGTTCCTACAATATGTGTGGAATTATAGTGAACATTATAAAAATTCAGCTCCNCNCTAAATGAAGGATCCACAGGTCCGGCGAAGAAGTTCAGACAGCCGTCTTTTCTTAGTACCCTGTCACCCTGCTCTATAAGGCTTTTTACCGGGGCGAATACAAACACGTCGTCATAGCCTTCTCCTTCCGTAATACTAAGCAATGCGTCAACAGGATTTTCAACAGCAGATGTATTTAGATATATCAGGTCAATTCCGTTCTTTTTTGCTTCTTCCGCAGTATAAAGCATCGACGCTCTATTAAGCCGCGCTTTGTCAATATCAGTTACAACCAGACGGGAGGGCTTTATTTCGGCATGTATCGCGTAATCGATCGCGCCAAGGCCCATTGGTCCGACACCTGCAAGAATTGCCATATTGCCGCCGGGCTTAATACCCATTTTATGAACATACCTGCCGGCTTCGGTATGATAATTAGCATGAAATGCTCCTACAATACATGACATAGGTTCCGAAAGCGAGCCGTAAAAATATGCATCGCCTTTGTATTCCAAAAGGCATCCCTGCTCTATCACTTCATTAGGTATAATAATGTGTGTAGCGCTGCCACCAATATACCTGAAAGAGTATCCGGGAGCAGCATATGGATTATCCTTAAGGTTTAAAGCCGGCTGTATTGAGAATTTCATTCCCGTATTGAATTTATCACGCAGCGCCGAGCCGACCTCAATAATCTCACCGCAGAACTCATGTCCTATGATAATCGGATTTTTATCCACATCATCAGGCACTCTCTTGTGGTTCTTACCTTGTATTGCCGCTTTGTAGGATGACATGCAAATGCTGTCTGAAATGTTTTTAGCAAGGATTTCGTTATCCTTTATAGGGGGAAGTTCAAATTCCTCAAGCCTTAAATCATTTTTCCCATATAATCTGACCGCTTTAGTTTTCATATCAATTCCTCCGGTATATTGAATTTATTACATTCTATATGATTTGATGAACTTATTACAGGCAAACACAGTCTTTCCGTTTCAAAAACGCTAAATTCATGCATGCCTTGCTTAATAACGGATATAAATGTTAATTTATTTTAATTTCATGTTCTATTGTAACATAGTATTTGATAATTTCAAACATATTTTTGAAAACTATTGTACTTCTTTTTTAAATAGGTTATGATATAAACTATAAACAAAAACGAATAATAAGCCGGAAAAGGGTAGGAGTTGATAATAATTTGAACAACGAAAGACAGGAACAGATACTTAGCTTTCTAAATGACAGGGGAGAAATCCATATTTCGGATTTGAAAAATATTTTCCCACAGGTTTCGGTTATGACCCTTCGCCGCGATTTATCAACACTTGAAAACCGGGGCTTTCTTATAAGAACTCATGGAGGCGCGGTTAGTCTGAAAAAGCTGTCGTCGGTATATGGCGAGGAAGACGCTTACTCGCTCCGGGCTGCCGAGAATACGGAAGCCAAAATGAGTATAGCAAAAAAAGCGATGAAATACCTTGACAATGGGCGCTCTCTTTATCTTGACGCGGGCAGCACAATAATGTACCTCGCTAAAAATATTCCTGACGAACCATTCTCAATCCTCACAAGCGGAATAAATATTGCTATGGAACTGACAAAAAAGCCTAAAATATCAATATACCTTACAGGCGGTCAGCTTAACCATAACAGCCTGTCCGCTTCAGGGCCCACGTCAATGTCGATGCTTGATTTTATCAATATAGACATAGCGTTTATGGCAGCATCGGGATATACTCCTGAAAACGGGTTTACCGTTTCAAACTACTTTGAATGTGAGCTTAAAAAGGCGGTTATAAAAAAAGCCAAAAAGGTAATTATGATGGTGGACTCCAGTAAATTTAACAAGGTTCTGGCTTTTACATTCGGGGATTTATCTGATCTTGATATTCTTGTCTGTGAGAAGAAATTGCCTGATCCGATTATGAAAAAAGTTAAGGAAGCCGGTGTCGAAATTATTTAGTTCTTCACGTTTCAAACAAGAGGTCGCTTTTTTCACGTATTTTCATTTCGTCAAAATAGCGGTTTTCCATCGGTATCCATTCCAAGGCAAACCTTTCATACAATGTTTTTCCGCTTCTTTCAATAATTCTGCGGCTTTGTTCATGCTTAGCGGTATATAGAAATATTTTTAAATCATAACTTTTTATTAAAGAAGGATGCATACTGTAGCAGCCTTCTATTATATTAAGGCTTTTCGGGTTAACTTCGATCACTTGATCAAACGTTTCTTTTGAACAGTTATAAACGCGGTACGAAAATACACGCCNGGACATTATTCCGTTTATAACCTCTTGTTTGAACCTCTCGTAATCGAAATTCCCGCCAGTTTCGTTTAAACGCTCCGCTGTGCGCATAACAGGCGTCAGGAAAAAATGATCGGTATGAAACACATTGCAATCATAAACACCGGCCAATAACGACGCAAATGTGCTCTTTCCCGATCCGCTGCTGCCGTCAATCGCAACATTAACACTTCCATGCATACGCATTAACGAATCAATTGACGAAAACGCGCTGAAAAATTTACAATACTCTTCTTTAACAATACGATATGACGGTGAATATTCCCGACGGTATTCTTCACTGTGCCCGACAGCCGGGTATCCGTTTTTTCTGTATTCGCGAACAAATATATCAAGCTCTTCAACAGGGTATCGAAGCTCCCGGTCTTTGCAGCACTGTCTTAATACGTCAAGCTTTTTTTCAAACCCGGAAATGCTTCCGGATACCAAGTTTGCAGTATTGACAAAAAACCTGTTCACGGTCTTAATGCTTATACCGGTTCCACGAAGCTTGCAGAGATTAAGCCTGCATAACCCGTTACCTATATTCTCATATACAACGTCGTCTTTTCGAACAGAATACCCGGATTTATCAAGCTGTTCCATTTCGTCCTTCAAGCGCCGTAAACTGTCGTCTTCGCTTTTTATTAAATGGCCTCCGGCAAATTCACTTTGGTATATAAGCTTTACCATATCGCGGATACCCATCCGCGGATACCGCTTGTAATGCTCCAACAGTACATCTTTCATATATGTCCTGCTACTCGCTTTCAATCAGGTTTCCCTTTTCCAGTGCAAAAATAATCAGAGGAATTATCACTATTTGCAGAATAATACCCGGAACTGCGTTTATAAAGGCTCCAGCGGCGAAAATCTGCCAAGTGAACGCGGTGCCGCTAAGACCATACAGGAAAAAACTCACAATCCCCCATACAATTCTTCCACAGATCATCGATATAATCAAGCTAACATAAACAAAGGGTTTTCTTTTTGGAAGAAGCTTATACATAAGCCCTGAAATAAAACCATACGCCGCGAGTTCAAAGGCCATCGCGACGGCTGTTGGCATCATCGGCGGCATTCCAAATATCAAGCTTCTTAACAATGGTGTAATAAAGCCCGCAGCCAAACCAAAAGGTGCTCCGCATACAAACCCGCATAATAGAATGGGAATATGCATAGGCAGCAGCCTTGAGCCAATTTGAGGAATCTGTCCTGTTAAAAATGGAAGCACCAGGCCAAGTGCAATAAATAAAGCCGACAGTACCATCTTTTTAGTTGTTTTTTTTGTCATAAATCCCCCTCCAAAAAAATAGACCACGAAAATATTGCCTCCTTCTGGAGAAGCAAATACCTTCGTGGTATTGTAATTCGTTTCAATTTTTTATTTGTCTGCCGTTATTTTAGCATAAACCGGCCCTTTATGCAATAAGAGTTGAAGCTATAATGTTACAGTCCAAGCGCTTTAAGGTGCCTGCCGATATGCTTAATTAACGCCGCATCGTATTCATCTTCGCGCCTGTAAAGGAACTGATACAGTTCGTCCTTAAACAGCGTTTTTCCGTTCCCGTCTTTTGCCTGAAGCAGTAAACCGTAAGTAATATGCATTAACTGTCTTGAGTCATCTTTATCCATAAGGGTTTCCAGTTCGGAATCGCTTAAACTGTCAAGCTGCGGAATATTTTCGGTTTTTGCGCTGATATGATAATACTTTTTTGCCTCATCAAGATGTTCCAGCGCATACGCATGCATTCTTCTATATAATCCGGGATTATATCTGGCGGTAACCCTGACAGCTTCGAGCCAGTTTGTGCCTGCGGTCTTTATATGAAAATTGCCTGCTGTCTTTTCTCCTATGACAGGAAATACAAGAAATTTATCGCTGCCCGAATGAACGCTTATTTTATATCCAAAGTGATCTGCTATCGCTGCGTGAACCGAGAATTCATCGGTGAACTGCCCGCTATCGCCGCGGTAGTCTATACCTTTCTGGAACTCTCCGCAAAACCTTGGAGCAAGGCTTGTGATATCAACACCCGCGCCGCACAGTTCCGACGCGACAAAGTAATGCGAAAAAGGTGTCGTTGATGTAAGCGTTTCATCTATTGACATTTCAAAATCAATCGGTCTTCCACACTTCGCAATTAAATTGTGATATATGTCGAGAGTATGGTTAATTGCATTGCCGTATACACATGCCGCTCTGACAATATCCTCGTCGGTTATACGATATTTGAAACCATCAAAATTGATTTCCATGTTCGAATATTTTTTCTCCCAATTTTTACGGGATTCCTCTGGTAATTTATTGTATTTTGCGGCCAGTTCCCGCGCGTTTTCATTAGCGGCATCATTATCAATGTGGTCCGAACAGTCAAGCGTAATCATTGTCATCCCGATATCAAGCGCCATCTTTACTTCTTCAGCGGTTTTCAAATGATCGCCGTCGGCACCGTAGCCTTTTTTGTAGCCCTGCTGAAAAACCGCCCATGCCGCCGCCGATATAACATCATCATAAGTCCTGCCGGTAAGGTTCAGTTCTCTTATTGACTGCTGCGCCAATACAGGGAATACGTCAAGATCCGTTACTGTTCGGATATGCCCCGGCGACGCAAGACCAAGTCGGTCCCCCAGCCCTATTGTAACCTTTTTGCCTTTATGCACGACAGGACTCATAAACGGGAAAATTTCCCGGATTATTCGGCAGTTATAGTTTGTGATGGAACAAACCTTTGCACTACAGTTTTCTAAAGGTACAATCGTTCCATCCAAACCGGCCAGCCTGTCGTCGTCGCCTAAACATACAAGCTTCTTTTCAGTATCTGTGCGCATCATCATCACAAAAGCGTTTCCAACCCTGTTTATAGAACCCGGATAGATACCGTACTTATCAAAGCCTTTTTCGGCTTTAACCTTCAAAGTTTCAATATCGCCGGTTTCAAAATCGAAATTTTTAACGATCTCCTTCAAGTCCATTTACTTACCCCCTTAATTTATTAAACAATGGGAAAAATCACCCAATATCAAACAGAATGGATCTTACAAATTATAAGTATCGGTTATTAGGCAGTTTTAATTCTTATTGTACAGCAAATATTTTTATATTAATACACATATATTGCTTTGTTTATTATTTATTTCGCATATTTTTGTCATTTGTCCCGCAGCCCTTAAAAAATCATACGCGGGATCGTTTCCTGTACTGTAGCGGTGACATTCCCGTTAAATTTTTAAAGACCCTGCCGAAATGTGTTTGACTGTCAAACCCGGTAAGCTCCGCTATACGCATAACGCTGCTGTTCGTTTTCTTCAATAGTTTTTGCGCTTCCTTAACCCTTATGCTGTTAACGTACTCAATAAATGAAAAACCTGTGGCCTTTTTAAATGATCTGCTCAGGTGGCACGGTGTGATAAAAAATCTTTCGGCCACCTGCTTTAGTGAAATTCTGCTTCTGTAATTCTCCGTAAGGTATATGGCCACTTCGGACATCTTTTTCTGCAAAAGGCTGTTTGTGCCAATGCTTTGTTTGTCATAGCGCTTAATATGTCTGTTGATAAACAACAGCAGTTCAGTTAACAGAACACGCTGGTAAGTTAAATAGCCTTCAGGTTTTTTTTCGTTCTCGTCAAGCATCCTGAACAAGAGCGTTTCAACAAAAGCCTGCTCTGATACATTCAAGCGTATTACCTTGTTTTTGCCCATAAAGCAATCTAAAAGGGCAATATCCTTTTCATCGTTTATAATAGAAGAAATAAAGTCTTTGTTAAAGTATATCAATATCCGTTCATGCGGGGTGTTGTTCGAATCCATCGTTCTATGAATATCCTGCACATTGATAAGGACAATATCGCCTTTCATCACGGCATAAGTCCTGTTCTGAATAAAATAATTCCTGCGGCCTTCCAAAAGGTAATATATTTCAAAGACATTATGGTGATGATAAATTGGCATATTGAAAGAAATATCCACTTTATTCCGCTCAATATAAAAAGGATGGCTGTACCCGTCATAACATTTCTTAATATTTGCTTCCATAATAAACCCCGCATATGCAGTGAAAGAACCTGTTTGGCAATTTCAACACATCAAGCCGCATCTATAAGTATGGTTTAACAACATTATATAATAATTTTAAAAAAATCAAAATATGATGAATATTATATATATAGAACAAATCCCGTGCAGAAATTTATTATATTTTGATGTATACTGTAACCGGGCTGAAACTGCGGTATACATTCGGTATATTCCGTAATCTAAACAACAAGCGGACAGAATACATCATTTTCCATTTATTTGTCTAAGCCCTAATACCGCATTACCGACTGGAGGTATAAAAATGAAAAGGATTGGCAATACGTCAGTAGATATTAACATTGCCTACATCGGCGGAGGCTCAATGGGATGGGCATGGGGACTGATGAGTGATCTTGCGCTTCAGGAACAGTTATCAGGAAACGTAAGGCTGTATGACATTGATTATCCCGCTGCGAAAAGAAACGAAATTATCGGTAACCTTCTTCAAAAAAATGAACATACAAAGAGCAATTGGAGTTATACAGCGGTTGAAACAATTGAACAGGCTCTTACCGGCGCCGATTTCGTAATTATTTCAATAATGCCCGGTACATTTGATGAAATGGAAGCAGACGTTCACCTTCCGGAAAGATACGGAATATATCAGTCCGTGGGCGATACTGTCGGGCCAGGCGGGATTATACGCGCACTTAGAGCAATACCGATGTATGCTGAAATCGGAAGCGCCATTAAAAAATATTCTCCGGATGCCTGGGTAATCAGCTATACAAATCCGATGACCCTCTGCACAAGAACGCTGTATGAAGTTTTTCCGCAAATAAAGGCCTTTGGATGCTGCCATGAAGTTTTTTCCACTCAGGAACTGTTAAGGACCGCACTTGATGATATAGAAGGCATTAAAGCGCCTAACCGCAGGGATATCAACGTTAATGTAATAGGGATAAATCACTTTACATGGATAGACAGAGCTTCCTATGAAGGCATTGATCTTTTCCCGGTATTTCAAAAGTTCGCTAAGAAGTATTACGTTTCCGGGTATCATTACGGAAATGAAGATCATTGGATGAATAGCTATTTTGCCTGCGGCCACAGGGTTAAATTTGACTTGTTTAACAGATACGGTATGATAGCCGCGGCTGGGGATCGGCATCTGGCTGAATTTTGCCCGCGCTGGTATTTAAAAGACCCTGAAACCGCTAAGTCATGGCATTTTTCACTGACACCCGTCAGTTGGAGAAAAGAAAACCTGAAATCGAGGCGCCGAAGAAGTGAAATGCTTGCTAACGGGCAAGAAACAATGGAATTAAAGCCTACCGGTGAAGAAGGCATTCTTCAGATGAAAGCATTGGCTGGCCTTGGGGACATTATAACAAACGTAAACCTTCCGAATACGGGGCAAATAAGCAATCTGCCTATTGGAGCCGTTGTTGAAACAAACGCTGTATTCAGCCATAACTCCGTAAGGCCTGTCCAGGCGGGAAGACTGCCCTGCGATGTTCAAAGCCTTGTATACCGTCATGTAGTTAATCAGGAAACAACATTGAAAGGGGCCTTAAGCAAAGATAAAGAGCTCGTATTCAGAGCGTTTGCCAATGACCCCCTTGTTGCGATAAGCATTCAGGATGCATGGAAGCTGTTTAATGAGATGCTGTCCAGCACAAAAAAATATTTACCCGGGTGGGATACAGAGTAAAGCTTAACAATATGCTACCTGCAGCCGAACTTATAAATCGTGATATGATTATACTGCTCTCCGGCTTTCAAAACAGGTGACGGGAAATTCTTGTGTTTCATTGCGTTTGGGAAAAACTGCGTTTCGAGGCAGACCCCTGCCCATTTGCAGTACCGCACTCCGCCTTTACCCGTTATTGTACCGTCCAGATTATTTGACGTATATAACTGGACACCGGGTTTTGTCGTATAAACATCCATCTTGCGGCCGCTTTTCGGATCATACAACTCGGCAATCCATTCCAAGCCGCCGCTTTTTTCATTTAAAACAAAATTGTGATCATATCCGCCGCCGAACAGAAGAGTATGATCCCCCGGTTGAGGCTCCGGTTTTATTGCCTTTCCCTGTCGAAAATCCATTATCGTTCCGGATACGTCTTTAATTTCCCCTGTAGGGATACACTCTTCATTGTTAACCGTATACTTATCGGCATCGATTTTCAGCCTATGATCCATAATACTTCCGCTACCGTGGCCTGCAAGGTTAAAATATGTATGGTTCGTAAGGTTTATTACGGTATCCGCATCGGATACAGCCTTGTAATCAATAACCCATTCATTGTTATCTGTAAGAACATAAGTTACTGTTACGTCAAGGTTTCCGGGATAGCCTTCCTCGCCGTCCGCACTCCTGTAAAACAGCTTTATTAAAGAATCATTGTGCTCAACAACTTCCCACAGTACCTTGTCAAACCCTTTTGCACCACCGTGAAGGTGGTTTTTGCCGTCATTCTTTAAAAGCGTGTATTTTTTACCATTTAGTTCAAAACAGGCGTCTTCAATTCTGTTCGCATGCCTTCCGGTAATTGCTCCAAAAAACGGATTTTTACTCAAGTAACTGTCAAAATCATCGAATCCAAGAACAATATCGTCCAATTTTCCGTTTTTATCGGGCATGTATAATGAAACAACAATACCTCCGTAATTTATAATTTCAGCTTTTATTCCATTTTTGTTTTGAATCGTGTAAAGACTTACCGTACTGCCCTCGGGTGTTTTCCCAAAAACTCTGCTTTCCATAACAATACCTCCACATTACTTGTCTTTTTTTACTATTATACATTAACCCGCGCAATTGGGGTAGTGGCTTCACAATCTCAGGTAATAACGTTATCGCAAATCTTTTAAAATTACTTAAATTTGCCGAACTATATTGATATAATACTGTATATACAAGGCACTGCTTTGGACTATAGTACGATAGTTCTTCATTGCTGTCTTAATAAGTAGCCAACGAATTAATACCAAAAAGACAGCGGGTGATCGAGTGTTTCTCGTTATGTGCTTTGTCGCACAAGTAAATAAAACACCCGAAGCAGGACCCGCGGAAAAAGAAATAAAGGCTTAAACGGTGAAAAGCTATGGCGAAGGAAATAGAGAGAAAATTTTTGGTGAAAAACATGTCCTTTAAGGAAAATTATACTGGTGTTCTNTACCAGCAGGGTTATCTGTCTACGGACTCAAAGGCGGCCGTTCGGATTAGAACTATCGGCAGCAAGGCTTTTTTATCGATAAAAAGCACACACAGCGGAATCACGCGTTTAGAATATGAATACAAAATCCCTTATGAAGACGCAAACGAAATTATGAATAATATATGTAAAAAACCAATCATTAAGAAATATAGGTATACGTTATGTTATAGAGGCCACATCTGGGAAATTGACGAATTCCTCGACGAAAATGAAGGGTTGATTGTTGCCGAAATAGAATTAGAAAGTGAAGAAGAACAGTTTGCGAAACCGGATTTTATCGGCAAGGAAGTAACACATGACTTCAGGTACTTAAACTCAAACCTAATAAACCACCCATATAAAACTTGGTAAATTAGGTTTGAGTTTGATTTATTCGCTTTTATTTTAAGACCGGCTTTATCTGCTCGTACACAAGGAAGTTTCAGTTAAGCTGGCATTGCAGACCGGTTTTATCTGACTACCCTTGCGCTTGCGCCCGACATAAGTTTTTCCACTTCCTTTATGCTGGCCATCGAAGTATCGCCCGGAGTAGTCATTGCCAGCGCTCCGTGTGCAGCTCCGTATTCCACAGCCTTTTGAGGATCGCTGGTTGTCATTAATCCGTATATTAAACCTGAAGCAAAGCTGTCGCCTCCGCCGACGCGATCCATAATCTCAAGGCCTTTATAGTCTTTTGCTTTGTAAGTATTGCCGCCTGTCCACAAAATCGCGCTCCAGTCGTTTATCGTCGCGGTGTGTACCGTTCTAAGCGTTGTCGCGATTGCTTTGAAGTTAGGATAACACTTCACTGCTTCACGGATCATCTTCTTATATCCTTCAATGTTCAATTCCTTAAAGTTTTCATCTGTGCCTTCGATTTCAAAACCGAGACAAGCCGTGAAATCTTCTTCGTTGCCTATCATGACATCTATATATTTCGCTATTTCCTTATTAACTTCCTGCGCTCTTGCCTTGCCTCCTATACTCTGCCAAAGCGATGGACGATAGTTCAGATCATATGAAACAACAGTGCCGTACTTTTTCGCCGTCCGGACGGCTTCGAGCACCACGTCGGGCGTTGTTTCGGACAGTGCCGCAAAAATGCCTCCTGTATGGAACCAGCGGCTGCCCATTTTCCCAAAAATCATATCCCAGTCTATGTCGCCTTTTTTCAGCTTCGAAGCCGCAGTATTTGCCCGATCTGATACTCCAACCGCGCCTCTGACTCCAAAGCCGCGTTCGGTAAAATTAAGTCCGTTCCTGACTTCCCTTCCTATTCCGTCAAAGGGCATCCATTTTATAAAGCGGGTATCCACTCCACCCTGCATAATGAAATCTTCAATCAAACGCCCCACGTCGTTATCGGCAAAGGCGGTAACAACCGCCGTATCCATCCCAAAACACTTTTTTAATCCCCTTGTTACATTATACTCTCCTCCGCCTTCCCATACCCTGAACCAGCGGGCATTTCGGATACGTCCTTCTCCGGGATCTAACCTGAGCATAATTTCGCCGAGGGACACACAATCATACATGCATTCGCTTTTTGGTTTTACATCAATGATGGACATATAACAGCTACCTCCCCTTATATGCTTAAATCTTCGGATGCAGGCTTACAGCAGTCACATTCTTGCCTGCTTAATCCTTTCAATAAATAGTTTCGCAGTTTCGGTTATTTTATCGTAATCACCTGTTTTAGCTCCGGCTGTCAAACTGCTTCCGGCCCCCAACGCGACTGCTCCCGCTTTAATCCACTCCGCCGCATTATCTACCGTAACACCACCCGTTGGCATTAACTCGGCCTGCGGTACAGGCCCTTTTATCGATTTAATGATTTTGGGGCCAAACAGCTCACCTGGGAATATTTTAATAATGTCAGCCCCCGATTCAAGGCACTCAATTACTTCGCGGATTGTCATAGCACCGGGCATACAGGCTATCCTATAGCGGTTACACAGCTTAACCGTATCGAGGTTCAAGCTTGGGCTTACAATATAGCTTGCCCCGGATAAAATAGCTATCCTTGCGGTTTCGGGATCAAGAACAGTTCCTGCTCCTAAAATAATTTGTTCATTGGAAAAACGGTTTGCCAGGCTTTCAATTACCTTATGGGCACCTGGAACCGTAAAGGTAATCTCAATTGCCGCTACCCCTCCTTTAAGACACGCCTCGGTAATTCTTACTGCCTTGTCTTCATTTTCAGCCCTTATTACTGCCACCAGTCCTGTTTCACGAATGCGGGCTATAACTTGTTCTTTTTTCATATTACTCACCTCTTTCTAAATAATGTAACCCATTCTTTTTGAAATACCGAGCGCGGCTTCAACTGTAAGCCTGCCGATATGTTCATCTTTGTCTGCGCTCACAATGTTTTTTTCTCCCGTAACGCTTACGGCGGCAATTACTTTCCCTGTAAAATCCTTTATTGGGGCAGCTATGCAGCGAATTCCATGCTCATACTCTTCATTATCGACCGCCCACCCTCTTTTTTCTGTTTCATCCAGTTGTCTTAGAAGAATATTTCTGTCAACAATTGTATTCCCGGTAAAATACTCGTATTTCACACTGTCTAAGATACTTTTCCTGATTGTTTCGTTTTGACCGGCTAATAAAACCTTGCCCAAAGCCGTACAATATACAGGAACCCTCTTGCCNATCTGCGAATACAGACGAAGGCTTCTGACAACATCGATTTTTTCAATGTATACAACATCAAACCCATCAAGTATCCCAAGGTGCGTAACCTGTCCGGTTTGTTCGGCAAGGCGCCGCATAAACGGAAAAGCTTCCGTTTTAAGCTCAAGCTGATTCATATACAAGCTGCTGATTTCGATGAATTTAAAACCTATTTTATATTTGCCCTGTTTTGGATCCTTATCGACATATCCCCTGCGTGCCAAAACATTGATTAGCCTGTGGACCGTACTCTTGTGCAAATTTACTTTGGCTCCGATTTCAGTCACCCCCATGCCTTGGGGNGATGTAGCCANAAGTTCGATTATATCAATTGTTCTNTCAAGAGTCTGAACACTTTGTTCTTTCATTTTAATATATCCCGCTTATGTTTCATAACATGAAACAATGTTTTGTATTATGATATAATAATTTTAAATGAAATTATACGCATAGTCAATGTATTTATCTTTATCAGAAAACACATGAAACATAAAAAAATACCGGCTTATGTATTTATTGATGAGAAGTGTTAGAATCCAGTATTAGACAAAATTAAGGCACTTATATTGTTTACGCACGGAAAAAACTAAAGTATAATTGAAACAACATGAGCGTATGGAGGAGATAATTATGGATTATACAACATACGACGGGTTACACCCTACTGTTACACGTCCGGAGCTGAAATACCGGGCAAGAATGGCACTGTCCGGCAAGTGGGGAAGCGCTATTCTTGCGATGGTTATTTTTGTACTGGTTGGAATGGGGTGCGGCATAATCCCTGTCATCGGCGCGGTAATACTAATGCCGCCGCTTCAATTAGGATTTACCATTTTTTATATCAGGTTCTACCGATATGGAGAAACCGACATGGAAAACCTGTTCAAAGGGTTTGATATGTTTGGAAAAGTAATCGCTCTTTATTGGCTATCGCAATTATATGTTTTTCTGTGGTCGCTTTTATTTATCGTGCCGGGTATTGTCGCATCATACAGATACTCCCAGGCAATGCTGATATTGTATGACAACCCGGAAATAACCGCATCCGAGGCCCTGCGCCGAAGCAAGGTAATGATGCAAGGGAATAAAATGACCCTTTTTATTCTGGACCTGAGCTTTTTAGGCTGGTTCATCCTGTCGGTATTCCCCGGGTTTTACATAGGCTTTCTCTGGTCTATGCCATATCATTTCGTAACCCGCATTGCTTTCTATGACAACCTTTTGGGGTCCGCAGGGATAGGTTATAACGACACTAACTTTTGATTTTAAAGCTCAAATGTCTATTTATTCTATTGCTGCAAACAACTGTCAATTTAAGCTTTATTGGATTTTTGCCGATTAATATAATTAAATATATATATATACGGCAATAGGGAAAAACAGAGGCTATCATATGGGACATAACCGAAAAAACATATGCATAAGAGTAATTAAAGCAAATAAAATATATAATGACAT
>JGI24712J26585_10000628_pt1 | contig 30156 bp, 21 predicted proteins | sample BioPla3DNA2_FD_26585 | JGI IMG/M metagenome (IMG submission 26585)
TTTTTGTTTCTATTAAATTATGTTATTTTATTCTTTGTGCGCATTAATCATTTGAATCCAATACCATATTAAGGGATGATGTTAAGTGACCAACAAGCTAGTTTTGAATGTATACATAAGAATTATTTATATTTTAATAATCTCAGTTCTCTTAATATTAAATCTGAGTTCTTTTATTGCATGTAAAGAAGTCAACCTAAATTGTAAGCAGAATTTCTTTTTTCTACAGTCTAGGTACAATATGCTAATACAGATTTGTCTGTTAGTACTTTTATTACTTATAACCATAATAATTATCAAAAGAGATGTTGCTTATGCAAAAAACAATCAGACTCAAGAAGAAGTAGTATTAGATAAATATCAAAAGGAAATTGATGTACAATACAAAGTTTTAGAGAAAATTGCATCACTTTATGATGATACAATTAAATGCACTAATGAGAAATCAGAGTTTTTCTATAATATGTCTCATGAATTAAAAACTCCTATAACTGTTATATTAGGTGCTATCCAACTAATCGAGCAAAAAAAAGCCCCTATGGAATATGATAGAAGAAGGTCAAGTAAACATATCACAACCATAAAACAAAACTGTTACAGACTGCTAAAATTAATCAACAATATGCTTGATTTAAGCCGAATTGAATCAGGCTATATAAAATCCAATATGGTAAATTGTAATATCGTATATCTCATAGAAGAAATATGCCAGTCTGTAATACCTTATGCCGAACAAAAATCACTGACTCTTGAATTTGATACTATGGAGGAAGAAATAATTACCTCTGTCGATGTCGACAAAATAGAAAGAATAGTACTCAATCTTTTATCAAATGCCATAAAGTATACAGAACCGGGAGGTAAAATTTCAATATTTGTGTCTAGTAGATTCGATAAAGTACATATCTGTGTACAAGACACAGGCATCGGAATACCAAAAGATATGCAAACAAGCATATTTGAGCGGTATCAACAGGTGAACAGTTCTTTGACTAAGGGTATTGAAGGAAGCGGCTTAGGTTTATCTATAGTAAAATCCTTTGTAGAACTTCATGGAGGAAGCATAAAGGTAAAAAGCGAACCTAATGTTGGTAGCAAGTTCTATATATGTCTTCCCATTAAACATATTGAAACCTTAGGCTGTAGCAGTACAAATTGTGTTAAAGACAGTAAAAAAATAATAGAGGCTATAAATATTGAATTTTCAGAAATATATCATATCTCAACAGAAAAAGAAGTAAAAGCATTAAGTTCATAGTTCTCTTAAAAAAGCATACCGCTAGCCTCTTTTTGAACATTTTATAATTATCTGAGAGCTACTAACACACATGCCTGTACCGCTTTAAGACCTTTTTCCTCAATTAAATCCATTATACTTATGTTATGAGTCCCCGGTTGAAGCCATACATATTTAACTCCGATCTTTGCTGCTTCCTCAATCACTGCAGCACCTCTTTTAGGTGAAACAACCATATTAATTACTTCTGGAACTTCTGGTAATGATGATAAATCTTTATAACATCTATCCCCTTCAATTTCCTCGTAATTCGGATTAACGGGATAAACAGTGTAACCACGGGATTTTAATTTTTTATAAATCATATTTCCATACTTTTCAGGATTACTGTTTGCACCTATTACTGCCCATACTTTTTTCTCAAGCATTTCCTCTTCCAACATTTTATCAACACTCCTTTCTATAAAATAAGTTTGCCTTCTAAATCCAATGTTATGTATGATTGATCACCAATTTGAATAATTGCCTTCGCGTTAGTAGCTTCAATAACCGTATCGGTAAAACCTTCCACATCATCCACATACACAAAAACTATTATTTCTACATCTTGTTCATAAATGATATCCTTTATAGTATAACCTTTCGAAATAAGTATACTTTGCAACCTTCCAAAAAGAGTATATTCAACAATTACACTTACTTCTTTACAGAGCTTCTTTGTAACAATGCCTGCTTCTTCAATACCTAAAGCTGCACTTTTTCCATATGCACGAATAAGACCAGCCGCACCTAATAGAGTTCCACCAAAATAACGTGTAACCACAACCACAAGGTTTTTTACATTCATTCTTTTTATCACTTCAAGCATGGGAAGACCTGCTGTACCAGAAGGTTCCCCTGCATCACTGTATCTTTGTACAATATTGTTACCACCAATAGAGTAGGCATAAACATTGTGTGTGGCATCCCAATATTTAGATTTTAACGCATTTATATGTGCAACTGCCTCTGCCTCATCTGAAACAGGCTTTACCGTGGCAATAAATCTCGATTTCTTTTCTTCCATTTCACATGCTGCTTCATTTAGAACCGTTTTGTATTCCTTATCCAAATTAACCACCTTTATTATTTTTATCCTATTATTATAACCTAGTTCTATGAAAAATCACAGTAATTACAATTATATATTTTAATAGCATTGTAAATTGATTTATATATTGTGAGATTCTTAAATAATAACCTTAGAGGTTTTTCTAATGCATAATTAATAAAAAATTCATAAATTCCACAGTAAAATAGTGTATAATATTTATATAACATACTTTATCAAGGAGGTTTTTTAATGAAAAACATTATTAAAGAAATCTTAAGTTGGCTTGGATATGTACTTTCTGCCGTATTAATTGGCTTAGCTATAAATACTTTTGTCTTTCAACCAACTCAAATCGTTGGTTGTTCTATGGAATCTACCTTTTTTGAAAACGATAAAATAATAGTAAACAAGCTTATTCACACTTTGCGTTCTGAGCCTGAATATGGAGATGTAGTAATTATTGATAGTAGAGTAAAACGTAACAGAACCTTAAAAGATGATTTGACAGACAGCATTAAATATAATGCAATTACAAGTATGATTACAAAGGAAAAACAAGATATTCTGTGGATAAAAAGAGTTATCGGAAAGTCAGGAGACACCTTAGAGTACATAGATGGTACTTTATATAGAAACGGTGAGGCTATACAAGAAGACTATATCAAAGAGCCCATGAATTATTTCCCTGAAGGTAAAATTATTGTTCCAGAAGATTGTATATACGTTATGGGCGATAACAGAAATTCAAGCTTAGATAGTAGAGTAATAGGCTCTGTTCCTCTTAATCATGTGATTGGTAAATACGCTTTTAAATTCTAATTAAAATTACATTCTTAAAACAATTTTTTCTAGTCATTTATAAAGGACCATAAGTAATTATTTAGTCAATACTTATGGTCCTTTTGCATTTTGTAAAAACCTAAGTATCTCTATAAAAACATATCACTGATTATTACTTAATTGCTCCATCTCTCTATACTTAATAAACGACAAATTAACTAGGGATTTATCCTGATTATATTTCATTATATTCATAGCTTCATCGATATTAACAAAGGCACTTTTTTTACTATCCTTTTCTTCTTTGATTTCATCATTTTGGGATTTCATAACATACCAGGTAATTTTGTTTAGGAATGGTGTTTGACGTGTTGTAGAAAAGTATTCATAACTTGTTTGACCATCATTTGAAACAATTTCAGCACTAATTCCGGACTCTTGACTTATCCTCTTAAGGGCAACTTCATTTGGCAATTCTCCACTGTTCAATTGCTCTCGCGGAAGCACCCAGCCATCCTCATTCTTTCGGAGGAGAACCTTATTTCCAGAGAACACAACTCCGCCTGTAAAGCTCTTTACCAACATAGCAAAAACCCCTTTCGTTATAAAATTTGTTTGAAGAGATAAGGAGTAAAAATATTTTCCCCTAATAATATTATAATACTATATTGGTAATTTTTATTCAATTCAATTGGAAATATATTCACAAATTATTACACATCAAATTTAAATTTCTTAATACAATCCACCTTAGACTTTAGAATAGAAACCTTAAAATAAGTACCTTTCTCATCATAATTCTTTTTTATTATATTTCCATTTTTATGAATATAGGATATTGCCCAACCTTCCTCGAAGGGAATAAACAAATCCATTTCCTCTTCTTCCTGCCCTAAGGCATCAGTAACAGCTTTAAGTAGCTCATCAACACCCTCTAAGGTAACAGCAGATATTTCCACTATACCTCCCTTTGGATTTAATATTGGAGCCCTTTCTCTTACGCTAAGACGATCTATTTTGTTTAAAGCCATTACAATTGGTTTGGATGAAGCTCCTAATGCCTCTAAGATTTTATCTACCACCTCAATTTGCTCAAAGGCTTCTTCACTTGTAACGTCAACCACGTGAATAAGTACATCTGCATACACAGCCTCTTCTAAAGTCGATTTGAAAGCCTCTATCAATTCATGGGGCAGTTTTCTTATAAAACCTACAGTATCAATCAAAATAGCATTTCTCCCATTTGGAAGCATGAGGCTTCTTGCTGTTGGATCTAAAGTTGCAAAAAGTTTGTCTTCAGCAAAAACATCAGCTTTGCAAAGTGCATTCATAAGGGTCGATTTTCCTGCATTTGTGTATCCAACTAAAGCTATAACAGGCAAAGAATTCTTGTCTCTGCTTTTACGCTTGAAACCTCTTCTCTTTTCAACTTCAGACAATTCCTCTTCAAGGTGATTAATCCTTCTTCTGATGTGTCTTCTGTCTACCTCTAGCTTTTTCTCCCCAGGTCCTCTTGTTCCAATGCCTCCACCAAGTCTAGAAAGTTGATTTCCCAAACCAATCAGCCTTGATATCCTATACTTTAGCTGAGCCAACTCTACCTGAAGCTTTCCCTCTTTCGATCTTGCCCTTTGGGCAAATATATCCAAAATAAGTGTTGTTCTATCAATTACTTTTACACCTAAAACCTCTTCAATATTCCTAAGCTGAGCTCCTGAAAGCTCATCATCAAAAACAACTAAATCAATATCTAAAGCCTGTCTTATAAGACTCAGTTCTTCTAATTTTCCCTTACCAATATAATAGGTCGTATCTATTACCTGCCGTTTTTGAAGTACCTTATCAACTACACGGGCACCAGCCGTCAGAACCAATTCCTCTAGTTCATCTAAAGACCTTTCACCGATACTCTTACCGTTTAGAATATTGCCCGATGAAGTCTCTAAACCCACAAGAAGAGCCCTTTCAGCTTCCCCTCTGTTTGCATACAACATGTTTCCGGCTGCTTTATCTACCTCATCAACAACACTCCAAAGAGCGTTAATCCTTGCTTCATTGGCTTTGAAAGGTCCATACACTTGTGATTTATTAAACTCATTCCCTTCAGACCTTTGAGGTATTGCAGCATAAATTTCTGTGATACGTCCATCCTTTACCCCTACTGCCACCATAGCATCAAGTCTCAATTTGAGCATAGAATTTATATCAACAAGAGAAACCATTCCTACGCCATTTGGATGAGTATGAATACATCTTACTCCCGAAAGTCTTGACTGTGCCCTTCTGCCTTCTACTACGGGAAGTACAACCGTTCCACTATCTCCAACACTCAAATCAACTATATTGCCTTTCCTGTCAATATAAACCGAAATTTCACGGTTTATATTGCTGCTTATAATAGATATCCCTTCCGTTAATTCTGGTGGAACAAAATCGTTCTTGTCTATATGCATTTGCAAAAGAGCTTCTAGTTCTTCAATAACTGACTTTTTTAGAGAATCAAGATTTCCATTAATGAATATTTTACTCACCTCTTTTATCGAATTATATCAATGTTTATATAGGAAATGTGCTTTTTCCAAATAATAAATATGAATTATACTTACTAATTCTAGCAGAATTGCTCATGCTATGCTAGCCCTTTTGTAAAACACGATGTAGTATTTTTACATAATTTCCTTTTTTGTTGGTGTGAATTATATTTTCTCAAGGTGCAACAGGGGCTAACGACCCGTTATAAATGCACGGCTCTTTAGAAAAAATAAAAACTCGGGAGCTAAAAGCCCTCGAGTTATGCTGGTTAAAAAACTATTACTTATTGCGTGGTCTCAACATACCAGTGTTCATCCTCCGAATATAAGTACATCTGCTTACCCTTAACCCGGCAAGTATATCTTAGCCCCTTGCTCCCCGCATTTAATGAAGCATTTTTTCGAACATCAATAACTCTATCAATACTAGACATTCGTCCATCTTCCCATTGAATTCCTAAAGGAACCTTACCACCTTCAGCAGTATATTGAATAAGTACATCTACAAAAACCTTACCCATAAAAGAAAACCTCCTATCCAAAATATCAACCAAAAAATATGTTCTCTTCTTCTGGATTTAAAATAAACTCCCTTACTATATCTTTCCCCTTAAAAATCAGTTATTATTTCTGAATAAGCTTCCTTTAGCACCGTGAGCAAGGCTAAAGGCTTACAGGATCTGTGATTTACGCAGCCTAGAGCTCTCAATAGATTTATATAGCATTCCAAAAGCCTTATCGGTAAAATTTGAAATATATATAAGTACTTTTAAAAAATGTAGCTCTCTAAATCACAGATTTATAGGATAAAGCACTTCATCCCGAACATATGTTCGACATGCATATTATATGATATTCTAGTCCTGTTGTAAAGTAAATTTTTATATTTCCTCGAAACTTTTTATTAGCATTGTGGCTAAGGCATTTCTAAGGAAATATACAATAATCAAGCGTCTTAAAACAAGAGAAATAAACAAGCATACTTTCCTTAAAAATAAAAACGAAAGGGTATCGAACCCCTTCGTTTTTGCTCCTTTCCTTTCATTCTAAGGAGCGTAATAAAAAAATAATTAACACCCTTTTTCTAAGGGAGTTAATTATTCTTATTGGCAATTATTTTTTTGTAGCTATAAATTTTTACGATAAACCTTTTATATTAATTTGTATGTTGCAAAAATTTTGCTTTTAGAATGCAAAGGTTAATTCTTTAATACCTTTACTCGTAGCAAATCTTTTATAAACAGATATCAATCAATTTTATGTAGTAAAATTCTTTAAGGAAGTTTCTTTTTTATTTATTATCTTACTCCGGTAGAACCGAACCCACCACCACGGTTACTTCCTATATCTTTAACCGAATCAACTACGGTGAATTTCATTTTAGGCACAACCTGTAATACTATTTGAGCTATTCTGTCACCCTTTCGAAGGATATATGTACCTTTACAATTTCCCTTTGAATCGATAGTAAAGGTTTGGTCACTATACTGACTATCGGAAGTATTTGTCATTATAATACCTAGTTCATCCCTATAACCACTGTCTATTGTGCCGGGACTATTTGAAATCCTCAGGGGTGTCTTATATGAGATACCACTCCTAGGTCTTACCTGAATTTCATAACCCTCGGGTATAGCTAGCTTTATTCCTGTTGGAATAATAACAGTATCGCCCGGTGCAATTGATATTTCTTCAGCTGCACACACATCCATACCTGCATCACCATCTTTGGCATATGTTGGTATAACTACACCCTCTCTACATATTTCCAAAAAAACTTCAACTTTTTCTCCCACCAAAACGCCTCCCATTATACAAAAATTATATATTTTACCCTATATAAGCTTATCAACTTATTTCTATACCCCTCTAAAGTAATGACCTTTTGTAAATCCAGAATTTTTGATTCTGTCAATCAATTTCCTATGTGAGTCTAGTGCCCTTTTCCCAAAGGCTACCAAATCTCTGTGCATATTGACAATGTCTTTTATCTCATCACCTGTTTCATCAGTAAAATTCAGCCTGATAATATCTACCCCTGCATCCTTAATTTTACCGATATTTTCTTCTAAGAGCAAAACATTTGAGTTATAAACGGTACTCCTACAATCTAATCTATCACACAAGACTGGAAATCGTGTACCAATTCTGTCTTTCAAATAGTATTCACCTTTTTCACAGGCAACACTGCACTTTGTCTTTGAGTCAAACCTCCCCGCAATACTACCTACCGGACAATATTCACTAGTCATGAGGGGAATCCTCCCATATACAAGTGCCTCTTTAGTAAAACCCGGTATACTTATGAGATTTCTAATCTGATTTAGTGTCAATTCAAAAGACAAAGTTGCACCGCTCAAACCTAATTGGGCTAACTGCTTTAAAGAAGAGCTGTTAAAGCAATTTAATGAGTAATCACCCATTATATTAAGCTTTGAAGGATATTTGTCCCTATCTAAATGTCCTATATTTCCGACAAGCAGACCGTCTATGCCTATATCTATGAATTCAGATAACCTTTCCTCCATCAATTTATCATAATTTCCCCTTGTTATTGAAGGAAGGTATAAATATATTTCCTTACCCTTAAAACTTGAAAGTATTTCCCTTGCATTTTTATTTAATAGCGAAGCAAAGGGAATATACAATCGGTCAATCGCTAAATTTCCATAGTCAATCTTATCATTAAATTTATAAAGGTATGCTGAAATTAATAGTTTTTTATCATTATTATGATCATTTCCCGGGAAATACATCATACAATTCTGTTTTTCATCAAAATTATCCAACAATTTTCTTAAATATCTAGTAGCCCTTTTTAACTCAAGTTGTTCGAGAGCACTACGCCTAACCTTATTGATTTCACTTATAGGTATTGACAGCATCTCATCTATAAAAACGCTAATATTAGCAAATTCAAAGGGAGTTTGCCCGGTTTTAGTTATCTGTGCTAATACTCTCTCCTCTGTCAGAGACTTGTTTATAGCCTCTTGAGCAATTAACGAGCCGGTAACTGTCATACTATTTCCCACATCATCTTTAACCGTTAATGTAATGGGTTCATTTTTATTAATGTGAAGTTCTCCATAAACAGGAACTTTTCTGTAAAACTTGCCTGACGCACTCTCTAATGCTAAATTGTTCAACTTTTTATCGGATGTCTTGTATACTTTATTATCCTTTACTATATTTCCCTTTATATTTCTTATTAATACAACCTCTCCAGCTTTAGCACTTTCAACTTTTGCTCCCTTTACTTCGAGTCTACTTATAACAGTACCAGGACTTTTCTCTTCCCCATTCCAAACCTCTATTCCATCCCCCATTGAAACTTCATCCTTAAGAAGTAGTTTAAGGGCTAAAGAAGATCTATCATAGGATATTACTTTCCCCAGAAAAACGCCCCAATTCTTTGGCTTTTCATAGCTCATCATCGTACTTCCCGTCTTACCCTCTAGGTACCCTTTTGAAAATCCTCCCCTGTTAAACACCTGAGTAAGCTCCTTCATGTCCTTGTCTTCAACATTATATTTCCCCAATGTAATACTAGCATCCTTAGCTAGATTTATATCGAGATACTTTCGATAGGTCTTTGTAACAGTAGCAACATACTCAGGACCCTTCATTCTTCCTTCAATTTTTAATGATTTAACCCCTGCTTCTAAAAGCTTGTTGAGTATTTGAACGCTGCATAAATCCTTTGGACTCATAATATAAGCACCTTTATTTGTACTTACAGCTTTTCCCGATCCACTTTCCACAAGCTCGAAGGGAAGTCGGCAAGGTTGTGCACATTTTCCTCTATTACCACTTCTTCCTCCAATTATGCTGCTCATAAGGCATTGTCCAGAATACGATATGCATAAAGCCCCATGAATAAAAACTTCAATTTCAGTATTAGTTCTAGCTGTTATGTTTTTTATTTCTTCCAATGAAAGTTCTCGAGCTAGTACTACCCTTTCAAATCCCATTTCTTGAAGTAGTCTAACACCCTCTAAATTATATATTGTCATTTGAGTACTCGCATGAATGGGAAGATCAGGAAACAAACTTTTTACAACCCTTGCAAAACCCAAGTCCTGAACTATTACTCCGTCTATTCCTGCAAGGTATACTTCCCTTAAAAACTGAACTCCCCCTAAAAGCTCCTCATCGGACATAAGGGTATTCATTGTTAGATATAAGCTTACTCCCCTAGCATGGGCATAATGAATAGCCTCTTTAAGCCTATCCATGTCAAAGTTTGAAGCAAACTGTCTTGCGTTAAACAATCTCCCTCCAAGATAAACTGCATTTGCTCCATTTTCTACCGCTGCTAAAAAAGCTTCCCAGTCACCAGCTGGAGCTAATAGTTCTATTTTATCCATTGCATTAATTCTCCTATAATAGCCTAAACGCTTTAAATCATATTTTATAATCCAAATTTGCCGTCAAAAATCCCCAATACCGTCGGCATGATATCCGTTAGTGATTCTATTCTAATTGAATCAAATTTTACTCTATTTCCTAGTATCACCGTCGGAACCTTATTAAATGTATGTGTTTTAATTGTCAAATCCTCAATATTTCCATGATCACTAGTAATAATTATAAAGTCCTCATCAAGGTCTACAAGCTTTAACAATTCACCGAAGAAATTATCAAGAATTTCAATATTGCTAACAGCCTTTTCCATACTAGCTCTATGACCAATAACATCCGTCATAAAATGTTCAAACATGGTAAAATCATATTCTCTGCTTAGATTATAGAGCCTTCTTGCGGCATCTATGGGAGTAATCGTGTTCTCAATATAACCTCCCTCTAAAAGAATTTTTCCTGTTATATCATGGTATATACCTTTTCCTAGCTCATAATCCTCTAAAGTTCTACAGCTTAACCCGCTTGTAAGTGTCATAACAGTAGTTACCGACGGTTTATATTTCTTCTCTGTAGGATCTAGGAGTTTACTAAGGTATTCAGGTCTATAAATATTTGCATTAGTAACCTTCAAACCTCTTTTTAGCAGTTCTTTAAATAAGTTATTAGAACTTATTATCTCCTTTAAACTCTCAGAAGGCTGTCCATGCAGATGCCTTCCTAATACCTTAGAGGCATTTACTCCAGTAAAAATCGAAGTCTGACCTGTTGCACTTTGAGGAAGTCCCTCTACCTCAAGACATGCATCAGTAGCAATTATCTTATTAGAACTTTCGATATAATCCCATGCTGGTGTATACGCCTTATAAACAGGATTTTTTGTAATATTAGCTTCTCCAATGCCAAATCCATCTATAAATATAAATATAATCTTCATTTTAATCACCATTAATGTGTAGTATTTTATAGCCACAACAAACTTGCTAAGATAATAATATGCCCCTTACATGAAAAAAAGCGCATAAAGGCGCTTATTAGTTTTATTTGCTATATAAATTACAAACGGGCATTTGAAATCTTATCTAAAGAATTTCTAACCTCATTAAGCTCTGCTTCTCTTTTTGCCAATTCAAGCTGAAGATTGGTGTTTTTGTTGCTTACAATAGCATTTTCATTGGTCAATCTGCGGTTTTCTTCAGTTAATCTCTCTACCTCGTCTTTCGCCGCTTTAAGCTCCTTGTTTAATTTTAGTGTGCTTTCATACGCCTTAAAGTAATCATCTGCCACATTTATCGCTGAAAGAACAGAGGCCATGGAAGTGCTGAGCTTGCTATTAAGCCGAGTTACTTCATTCATTTTTTTGTCGATATATAAAGCGACTTTTTGCATATATTCCTCAGACTCAGCACCCATTAAAGTGTAGTCTTTGCCAGCTATTCTGACTTCCACCTTGTTTTTATCCGCCACAAGTATCAGCTCCTTCAATAATTAACTCATAATCCGTAGGCATAGACACATTTTTTTATATTATACTATATTTCGTCATAAAATCATATATTTTTAGCATAATAATTTACTTTTTAAAAGACATTCCATATTTTTCGATAAAATAACACAATATTTTCCAGCATCCTTTCAAATTATTTGAATTAATCTATTACATAGGATAATATTATTTTTAAATTTTGAAAACCTATAAGCCATTATAAGTATTCCCTATTTTTTGCATAGAAAACCAATGCACTTTCTTAGAAAATAAAAAAACAGGAGTTCAAGCTTAGCACTTGAACCCCTGTTGTAAGATCAATACGTATTATTTTGTTATTTCTCTAATTCCAAGTAAATGAAGTCTCAATGCACCAAAGTCAAGTGAATTGAATTCTCCATCTTTGTTAATATCTGCTGCTTGTAATGCTTTACCAGTGAAATCACTATTCATTCCAAGCAACACTCTTCTCATAAGTCCAAAGTCAAGAGAATCTCTTTCGCCGTCAAGGTTAACATCTCCAAGAAGTACATCACTTGGTATCTGAGTATCACCTACAGGCTTATAACCGAAGATTTCAGCTATACCTAAAGCAACAGCATAGTCAACTTGATGCCAATATCTATGAAGAGTATATTCGAATAAGTTGTCCTCAGTTTGGTTTTTAATTCCTTCATACCAAGGATCATCCTTGTATTTTGAACGAATATCTATGAACGTAACACCGGACTTGATAACGTCTCCATTAGGCATTGTACCTGTCCATCCTGATGGAATATAAACTTCCTGTGTAAACATACGGCTAAGTGATCCGTTAGTTTCTACTACACCAACTCCGTAATCGTCACGGCAAGTTTGCCATACTACTTCTAACATGCTTAGTGCTTTATTAGCAGCTTTTTCACCAAGATCTTTATTGCCACTCCACTTATTAACAGCTTGATCATAGAAGAAGAACGCATTTGCAAGTGAACCGGTAATACCAATGTCATTACCATAGCCTACTACAGTACACTTCAAGTTGTTATTATCAGGTTTTTTTCCTGTCCATGTATCAGGCTGACCTTCCCACTTCAATGTAGAAGGTATTTCCCATGATAGATTATCTAAATCAGCTTTACAATGGGATTCAGCCCATTCAACCCACTTATCACATATTTGTCTAGCTAAATCGTCTCCAGTTTCGTAGTAAACTTCACACATACGTTGCATTGACCATGCCTGCATACCGAACCAGTTGTTACTTGGTGGATCGCGATAAACAGGAGCATAATCGTATGCTAAATCATAGAATGTTGACAAAGATCCATAGGATTTGTACTGTCCACCAACTGAGTTTGTAACACCACCTGCTATAGCACCTTCAGCTGACTGTAACCATGCATACATTTCAACTTGTCTCTTAAAGCTTGAGTTCCAGTCTTTCGCACCACCTGAAGACTTAGGTTTGAATTCTGACTTGTTACCTAAAACATAAGCAGCCAAAGGAGCTTGATAACCCCAGTGAACGTGGCTACTACCAATCTTCCATGACCAGTCACCTGCCATAGCACCGCCCCAAGCATAATACCAAGACATGAGATATAGACATGAATCATAACCAGAACCAGGAGTTTTATCCTGTGCTCCAACCTTCATGAAATATTTGTCAAACATTGAATATCTCAAGTAGTCACCCATCTTTGCAGCTTTCGCATTGAGTGTACTTAAATCCTTACCTTGTTCTTTTGCCCATTTATCTGCCCAGTATTGAACCTGTACCAAACGTCCGTCTGCGTCAGATGCAATAGTGAAGGCCCATTTCTTTTGAGTCTCCCCTGCAGTAAATAAATCAGCAAACCCTTGTCTTCCACCATATTTAAATTCTTCTAATGATGGATGTGGAACAGTTTCGAAAACTGATTCCTGTTCACCTCTTTGATAAGTATTGATAAATGTACACTTATCACCTGTTCCATAACCATACCAGTTATCAACGTCTACCAACCAGTGCATACCATACATTGCATATGTATTATACGCAGAATAAAGTTCTTGGTGGAGAGGGTCTTGCCCAACTGTTACGTTTGATTGAATTTCTGCAGGATAATTGTCAGGAAGAGGGAACTCATTCGCATAACCTGCTGGGGATGATGGATTATATCTGTCCAAACCTTTTTGTATTGATTCAGATGGAATGAAGAAATCTTCTACACACTGCCAAGCTCTATCCAAGCCTGACCAATCTCCGTTAATCTTACCGTTAACAGCTTCTAACCAAGCATAGTAACTTGCAGCTTCAGAAGTTGATTCATGACCATAGTCAGGAGCCTCAACGCATAGAGTCTCAATTGAGTGGTAAGGAATACCCTCTGAGTCATAGTATCCTACTGCAGGATCATTAATTATGTCGTACATTTCATTAAATCTGTCTTTAAAAGTCTCATTTGCTGCACCTACATTTGCTGCTGGTACAACTGATGCCGTTAATAATGAAAAAGCCAATAAAAACATTGCCGTTTTTTTCATGTTCTAAATATCCTCCCTTCAGAAATTAAAAACAAAATTGTTACATCCTAAAACCTCCGTATTATAATCTACAAAAGTGTTATAGGATAAATTGACCTAAAAGGTCTTTTGCTTTCTGACATACCTATTAAGCCAATCAAAATGAAAACTTATTAAAATCTATAGTCTTTCTTCACCTCCTAGGATATATAATAACTTTCTATAAAATAAAGCTATAAATTAAGTTAACATGTTAACTTAATTAAAACACAATATTATTTGTGCTTATATCATAAGAACACATAGGATATCACTTCAGATACAACAAAGAATGGGTAAGATGTTTGTGAAATGAATTTCTAAAGATATACTACAAGCAATATACAAAACAAAATACACTATAAATTTAAATCGATAATCAAAGCTTTTATTCAATAGGAATTATTCTTAAAAACTTTGATTTAATACTAGTGACACCTCCAAAAAAATACAAATCATAATGAGTAATATATGTATATATAAATCGTATAAAAATAAATATATAATTTTTTAGTGTTAGATTCCTTATATTACTTCGATGATGTTTTGATTTTTTAGGGGGCATTAAAGCAAAAAAAATTTTTTTTCAAATTATTTTTTTATTTTTTTGCTTCTTCGACACAGAACTATGTAAATAAGATTATTCTAACAATTTGTACTTATACTATTATAATAGCATTAACTGCTATCTTTTTCAAGAAGTACTTTTATGATGAAGGTCCTAATTATTTGTATTGCAATTTAGTAAGGCTCGATTCCCCAAACGAGTTCATTAGAAATATACACAGTCATTTTGTTCCAATCGGAAAATGCTAAATTGCCTTGATAAAACGACCAATCGTCTTGCTGATTAAATTTGGTCCAATCNTCCCTTGTGATTTCACCAAATACCCAAGCAGACTCTCCAGGAGATATACTGCCTTTTTCAAAGGTTACTTCAAGATACCTATTTGTAGAATCAAGTTTTGCAATATTATAAACTTTTCCATTAACATCAGTTTTCTCTTCTCCTAAGCTATAATAATAAACGGAAAAATTAATAGTTTTATCCACATCTTCTTTAAAATAATATCTTACCTTAACATTCTTTAAATTTATCAGTTCGTTTCCTGTATTCTCCAGAACAAAATCCCATCGTATAGCTTGACTTGAAAGCTCCTGTTTCTCATTATAATGCTTGAGCTTAATTATTTTTTTATTTTCTACAGTGTTTTCCACAGAAGTCCCTTTTGTCGGTTTTGGAGGTGAATTTGTCAATTCACCATCCTTAGGTTGAGTTGTAACAATAGGCGATGTTTCGGGCATTGGGCTAGAGGATGCTTTTATATTATCATTTTGTAAATAAGATTTTGTAGGTACAAGTGTAGGTGCCGGCGTAGCTACATTAGTAGCAATAGAATTTATCAAATCAGATACCTTCATAGTAGCTATTTCATCTATAGATTTAGCTTTTCCCTGTTCCTTTAATTTAAGAAAATAATCATATTTACCCATTGAAATGTCAAATTCACTAGCAGCTTCTCTTTCCTCAAGAGTTAATCTTACTGTTTTTCCATCAATATTACTGTTATTGTCTTCTATTACTTTTTCTATTTTATCAAGTAATTTATCAATATCCGAAGAGCCAGAACTATTACTTGCATTAGTTTCATTGTTTGCATTCTTTAATGCAGCAGAAATTAATATATCTGTCTTTTCTTCCACTCCGATATATCCATAGTTTTTTGACCCTTTAATAATTTCCATCACAACATCCTCAATAGGTCTTAAGGTCAAATCAATATCGTTTATCAGCTTAGCTGCGTCATCATTAAAAGCAACCGCTTTTAGTACTTTGTAATCCCTGTTAATACAAAACTCCATGCTCGGATTTATATCAACAGCTATATAAGCATATATATCAGTATTTGCTGGTATCATTCTGAAAAACACAAATAATAAAACACATACTGCTGCTATACCTGCACCTATGGAGACATACTTATAATGATTGTTTTTGAGCGTGCAGATATCTTTATCGTCAAAAGCGATCTTTTGCCCTAAACACATATCTTCACGCTTTTGTATCATAACAAAACTTCTATTTTGCGTTAATACAACCGCTTTATCATTTCTAATATCGTACACAATTCCATAGTTATTCACAACTTTCACCTTCTTTGCTTAGTAAGTAACTCTTCGAAATTTCTAGGTTACTTCTCAAAATCAAACACACAGCAATAATGTATTTCCTATGTCTTCCTATTGTTCTTCCGTGAACACCAGCTCTCTTCTTAAGATCATTCCTAGGAATATTTTTATACTTGCACAATAATTGAAACAATTCTTCGTCATCTGCAAGAATTGTAGCAATTCTAAGGCATAGTTCCCTTGAATCCTTATGTTTAGGAACGCTTAGAATAAGCTCTACAAAATTAATCCCAAATTCTTCTAAGGTTTCTTTATATTCAATAAGCTCTTCCCTTATTTCAACATCCTCAAAGCTTCTATCTTGTACAGGACTTAAATATCTTTCGAGCAGCTCACTTTCATCATCAAAATATGAAAAGGGAAGCTCTTTATTTCTCCTATTTTTCCTCATATAATCAATCAAACGTCTTTTTATAACATGTTCGCTAAACAAAAGGAAATTGTAATTTCTTGTCAAGTCGTAACTGTCTATTGCCTCATTGAACGCTGATAGAACTATACTGAATTCATCGCTGTTTTTTACGTCAATATATTTTCCCACAGCATTTGCTGCAATCTTCAACATGAAAGGAGTGTATCTGGATAAAAACTCTTCTCTTAAGAGTTTGTCGCCTTCTTTTATTAGTCTAAGTTTATTAACAAATTCGTCATTAGAAGCTTTATCACCAGACTTACTTCTGCTAAAGTTTAAAAGATTTCGCCCTTTCAACAACACCCTTCTCCCTCCATAATAAATAATTCGTGAAAATAAAAATTTTAGTGTACACTAGGTGGTTGCAAAGTTGTTTTTGGAATTGCCTTAAGACTTTTCGAACCAACTTGCCCAATTTTTGAGTATTATTATATATATCGTCTTTTTACGTTATAAGCACATATAATTATGCACTTTAACCTCAGCAAAAAACAACCGTCCTGTATTTATATAGTTACAGGACGGATTGCAAAAAACCTAGAGAAATTTCATTGTATTTGGAATTTTAAAGTAAATATCGACCTCATACAATTCTTCTTTAAATCGTTTGTTTTAGCAAATACCTCTACATAAAAACAGGAAGTTATTTCTTTGACCTTCCTCGGTCTATACGGTCTAAAAATTGGGTAACGCCCTTTCCATGAACATCTTTTAGCTGAGTTACCGCATTGGCTAAACTAGTAAGGGATTGGGCTTCATTTATAGAATTCTCAATGCCTTTAGATAATACTTCGCTTATTGTTCCAAGCTTTTCACTAAATTCGTTGAGCATAAGCACAGCCTGCCCAATTTTGTCATCACCTTTTACGAGTTTGTTTTTATTAAATAAAGTCTTTATTTCTTTCCATCGTATTTCTTCCTGCTCAGAAAGGCATCCTACAAGTTCCTTCCATTTGAGCATGTTAGCCTCTGAACCTGTTGAAAGTGTCTGGGCATCGTTCTCATATGTTCCTGAAATAAGGGCATCAAGTTCTTCATCATTCATTACAGCTAAGACCTTTTCAGCAATCTTGTTCATATTTCTATAGGAACCTTGAAGTTTGAAAGCCGGCTCATTTCTATATTCATCCGCCTGAGCTGCAGAACGAATATATTCCAAATTTACTTTCAGCACTATATCCCGCACTTTTAATAGTTTCTTTATAACCTCAACAAACTCGTTTATCTCTTCAGCAGTATAATTACCTTCGAAATCCAAACCTTCCCTGTCACCTTTTTGAGCAATTTCTATAAGAGTGTAAACATCCTTTTGACTTCTTGTGGCAAGCTTATTTAAAACCGGATTGGAGGTAAGGCTGTTTTCAATATAGCTAAGCATAAACGCATCTTCATTTTCTCTTAGCATATCACCTAAATTATAAACATCTGCTCTATTTGCAAGCATATCAGGAATTTGGAACTTAGTTCCGCTTTCGGTGTAAGGATTACCTGCCATAACAACTACAACCTTCTTACCTCTAAGGTCATAGGTCTGCCCCACGCCGTTATAAACCCCCTCAATCCTTCTCTGCCCGTCACACAGGGAAATAAATTTCTGCAAAAATTCGGGGCTACAATGCTGTATATCATCAATATATATCATTACATTATTACCCATTTTAAAGGCAAGGTTGAGCTTCTTAAGCTCCTCCTTAGCTCCGGTACTTTTTGCTAATGCCGGATCAAGAGACACAACTTCATGACCTATGGCCGGACCATTTATTTTAACCATTGTAATGCCCAAACGGCTTGCAACATACTCCATAAGTGTTGTTTTACCATAACCTGGAGGAGATATAAGCAGTAACATTCCCATTAAGTCAGTCCTCTTATCCTCACCTACTACACCTATTTGTTTTGCGAGATTATCACCGATTATAGGAAGATAGACCTTATCAATAAGCTTACTTCTCACAAAGGATGAAAGTACATCCGACTTAAATTCATCAAGTTTTAGTTCCTTTCTCACATTCTGTGTAAGCTCCTTCTTCAGGTTTTGGTACTCTTCAAAGTCCCTTACTGTCGATGACTCATATTNTCTCATCTTCTCTAAAAATTCTGTGTAAGTAAATACAAATTTTCCTTCTGCAATGGTCGGGTGGTCACCTACGAGCCCTTCAACCTCTACCCGAGTCCTAGTTTGAATAACATTTTTACTATTATAACTTTTTAAAACCAGTATAATTATAGCTTCATAAAAGGCATCGTTTACTTCAGTTCTACCCGAATCCTTTAAAAAGGCTTTTAGCCACTCCTGGACAAGGTAAAACAATCCTTCTAAATCATTTTCAACATTTTTCATAGACTCGTCAAACTGCTCTATTGCCTTCTTTTCTTTGAGATGTGCTATAAACGCTTTATAAATTTCGTCTGCCTCAAGGCTTATAACGAAAGTGTCTCCTCTCATCAACTCCTTGCAAAGATATAAAGCCGCCTGTGGTATGAGCTCTTTTTCTATAAAAGACAACTCTGAAAAGGCTTCTTGCATAGCAGTTTTGATAGAAGGAATATATGCACTTAAATCAGGTTCAGTCTTAAAGAATTTTGAAACCTTAGCCATCTCTTTAAGTCTTATTTTGAATTTTTCCTCTTCAGGACCTCTAAACCGTGTCCAAAAAAGCTGTGCCATCGCTCTTGCTTTTGCATTAAATATCAGCAAATCTATGTTCTTGTGCAAATTTATTAATGCTCTAAGAAGGCTCCTACAGTCTGTATCATGTATTCCTTTTGAATAGGCCTCTTGATATCTTGGTTCCATAAACTTTCGAATAAATTCAAGAAGCTGCTCCTCAGAATAAGAATAGAGTTCATCTATAGATACTGTCTCCTTGTTTAGTGCTGCAGTAAAAATTTTATAGGNCAAATACTGAGCACGGTATACATCATTATTCTCGGACACCACGCTCTGTTCCCATACATGCCTANGTCTAGATACTTTTTCATTGCAAACTTTGTCCCAAAAATCCGTCCCTGAAATATGAAAATACAGCTCTCCATCCTTCTGAACTACTGAAATTTCAAGCTTTTGCGTATTTACAGAAAAATATTTATTACCAAACTTAATAACATTTCTTCCATCGACATAAAGATCCTGTTTATCCTTTAGCTGGCGTACCGCATCTTCCTTTATTGTCTTGAGTCTACCCTCAATTTCATCTGCCTTGACATTATCTCCTAGAGCTTCAAGTTGGTCAACGGTATCCCTTACCTTCTCAATCATAATATCTGAAGCAAAATAGCCGTTTATCTCATTTATTGTCTTGAAGCCTTTAAGTCTATTTATTATCCCGGTCAATACCCTGTCTGAAGCATTAACAAGGGNCGCAACCTTTTTGCTCCTGTTGTCTAAAAGCACCTGTTTCCTAGCCTCAAAAGCATTATAGAGCTCTTCGCGCTTTTCGGAAAGCTTTACAACATAATCATCAAAATCAGCAAATTTTCCTTCAAGCTCATCAATCTGTATCATAACCTTACCTAAATAGTCTTCACACTTTTCAGTTGTATCGGCTATATCAAGGTAATTCACCACTGCCTGGTCTAAAAGCTTCATCTGGGAATTGAACTGTGCTGTACCTTCAACACTGGCCAAATCTCCCATTCGTGTTTTAAGCTTTGCTTTCGCCTGATTCAATTGAGAGTATATCAAAGATATATTTTCAATAATCTCAGTTGTCTTAGTAGGATCTTCTATATTAAAATTACTCACAATATCAATAAGCATTTCAAGATCTGAAGAAGTTTTAGCCATATCCTCGGAAAGCTCTTTACCTGTAGAGGTCTTTTCCACCTTATCAATTTGCTGCTGATGTTGATTCACTCGTTCTGTGTATGGTTTCAAACCCTCCGGATCCAAGAGAAAATCCACACATTTCTGTGAAAACAGTTCATTTTTTTCCTTTACTTTTGCTTCTAGAGACTCAACTAAAGAAAGGTTGGTATATCTTAAATCCTTTAGGGAAACAATTTCGCCTCGGATATTTCTCACATTTGCCAAAACCGATACATAATCGGCAATACTGTCAAAATTCCCATACTCAATCTCTCTGAGAAGCTTTTGAGTCTTTTCATCCACTTCATTTATTTTTGAAGCTGTAGCATTCCTTATCTTTGTGACCTTTTCAAATTCGGCAACTGCAGATGAGGAAGCTTCTTTTATATTTATAAGTACACTTTTTATATCATATGCTTCTTCATCAGAAATCCAAAAATAAGAATCCACAATCTGACTAGCTTCCTTTAAAATATCTACATAGATATCAGCATAGCCCTCTCCCTTTTGGATTAGGTTGCATAAAAGCTTACAATCTGCCATGCAGTTTACAATGTCTTTATTCCCTATTTTGTAAAGAAACGAATTATTCTCTTTTGTCTCTAACACATAATTTTTCCCAAAAAACGGAGTTTGCCATATTTGAACCATGTGGTTCTTTCTAGGCTCCTCTCCAGCATTAAAAACTATCATTTCCCCATTGTCAAAATGGGCAAACCCACTGCACACTATAGGGGTTTCTACGGTTTGCTCAATCACATTATAGGAATACACGAGATAGGAACCACTGTCAATATTATAAAAGAAATATTGATAGTCTTCACCGTTTGGAGCTTCATCTTTTTGCTCGAAGATACATTGGTCCACCGGGACATCAAACAGTTTATAGTCTCCGCTCTTCAAATAATATCCTTTTGGAAAAATAAGCCCTTGATCATCGGGAAGCAGCATGCAAGCTTCCTTAATGTCGTCGATACGAACAACGCTTTTAAGTTTATCATTAAAAATGAAGTATCTAAATTCCTTTTCCTTATACGGACGAATTTTTAACAGTACAATATTTCCAAGAATAGTATAATAAATCTCCGCATCATCAAGTGTCTGATCCTTATCCTCTACTGGCTCGGAATAAATCCCCTTTCCGGTATCGGTATTGTCTTCCACCTTGATAGTGAGGTCTCCATCTACTGTCTCAACAAAAACTCTGTCCTGTATCGACACATGAGGGAACAAACCATCCCTATGGTCTTCTCGTCTTGTCCTGACCCAATCAAACTCGTTTTTACTTTGAAATCTTACTTCATGGTCACTTCTATTATCGATATATGTAATTTTTCCCTCTTCAATTAGCCATTTGAACGCCTTTATATCATGTGCACTCTTACCTGTTTGAAATATCATATAAAGGTGTGGTTCAATCAATGTAAACTTAGCGAAAAAAGTGTTTTTATAGTAGGTATACAGTTCATTAAAATCCGCTATAAATTGCGGGTGTTTTAGCCCAACTAAGTCAATCTTTTGAAAAGTATGCTCCTTATATTCATACATGGCAAAAACGTCCTCAAGCTCAACTTTAGCCTTTAGACCCATATAAACATTATAGCCAAAAATAAAGGAAGTTCCCACGGGAACCATATCTCGTGGGACACAGTTATTGTCTGTGATAAGTCTTTCACTTCCAATAATCGTAGTATCTATCGAGCCAAAAACTTGCTTTCTGGCATCATTCAGCTTTTTAAGACGCTCATCAAGGTCATTACCATGTTTGAGTAATCGATTTTTTATTACTTCGTAGGTACCGTTTTCTAAACTCTCAGGTTTTTGAACAGTTTGTTCTGTTTGCTCGACTTTTTTGACTTCATCCACAGTTCCTTACACCTCATCTTATAAAGTACTAGGGGGCTTTTAGCCCCCGATATTTATTCCACTTCTTTCAAACAGAGTGAAAGCGGTAAAAAGGTTAGGACCTTATGTCCTATAGCTCTTATTATAATTCTTTGTCAATTAACGAAGCGGATTCACCTGCAAAACCAGCCTTTTCTACGGTTTCTAAAAGCTTAGAGAGTATCGGAATATCTTTTGAATCCGCCTGACGCATCATTTTGCTTATTGCACCAGATATAGTCAAATTCTTTAAGTCTTCCGAGGTCATATTAAATCTCGAAGTCAAGTTTTGCAATTGTGTTCTAAAGTATTCAGGATCTCCCACTATGAATGTATCCTTTATATCTTTCAGCACTTCACTACTACCTATCATACGGTCGAAGGATTTACCCTGAGAAATTGAGCCAATAATCTTATCAAAGAACATAGTCTCACCACCAACGATATCAATCTTGGCAGCTTTAAGTGCTTCTCTGATAACTGAAGCCTGAGACTCTGCAATTTCTTTTTGAATATTGATATTTGCAAGCTCAATTTCCTTTTCTTTTTCAAGTCGAAGCTTGAATTCTTCATGTGATCTTCCTGCTTCATCAAGAGCTTTCATACTGTTTGCCTTTTCAGCAATACCTTCCGCTTCTGCACGGTATTTCTTAGTCATAATATCAGCTTCTACTGTTCCTGCCTTTTCTTGGACATTAACTTTGGCTTCCTCACCCTTAGCTTCAGCTAAAGCCTTCATTTCTATTGCCTTTGCTTCTGCCTCTGCTGTTATTTGCATAACACTGGCCTTAGAAGATCCTTCTTTCTCTATAGCTGCTGCCTTTGCTTCAATAACCCTAGCCTCTGCAATACCCTTTGTAGCTTCCTGCAGAACTTCTGCATCAACAAGAGTCTTAATTGCCTCTGCCTCTTTTTCTGAAGCTTTGAGCTTTGCCTCTGCCTCAATTATCTTCTGCTCTGCTACTCTTTCTGCTGCTTGTTTTGCTGCTTCAGCAGTTCTAACTTCCACTATCAGCTTCATTTCAGCTTCTTCTTCTGCCTTCTTAAGTGCTACCGCTTTAATACGTTCAGCTTCAGCAATTGCTCGAGTATCTTTAATCTTTTCTTCTTCAATAACAACATCTTTTTCAACTGCTACTCTTTCCCTAATAACAGTCTGAATATTCTTCTTTTCTTCTTCTACTGATTTAAGCTTTTCTATTTCAGCAAGCTCTACTAGCTTTTCCTTTTCTGTCTTTTCAAGAAGACGTTTTCTGTCAACACGTTCTGTTTCAATAACATCGGTGCTCTCTCTGGATTTCTGTGCCACAATAATCTGTCTTTGTCTATTTTCCTCTGCAATAGCAATCTCTTCATCTGCTTTAATACGTGCCATTTCAGCTTTGAGTCTCTCTTCCTGCGCAACCTTTTGTGCCTCTGCCTGCTCTCTAGATCTAATAATCGCAATTTCCCTAGTCTGCTTTGCTTCAGCTTCTTGATTTTGTTTTTCAAGCTCTAAAATTGCTTCTCTCGCAGTTATATCCTGCTGTTTTATAGTCTTTTGCTTATCTCTCTCAATCTGATTGGCAAGCACCAATTGCTTCGCAGTCAGCTCTGTAATCTTTTTAATACCTTCCGCATCTAATATATTGTCACTGTTGAGTTTGTTTACATCGGTCTGTTCGAGGTAGTCTATTGCCGCATCATCAAGGGCATATCCATTTAGGTCTGTACCTATTATTTGAAGGATTTCGTCTTTAAACTTCTCTCTTTCGGTATAGAGCTGTACAAAATCAAACTTCTTACCTACAGTCTTTAATGCCTCGGAGAATTTAGCATCGAAGAAATCCATTAAAGTTGCTGGATCTGATGCCTTAGCACAACCTAACAACTGGGCAACTTTCAGAACATCTTCTTTGGTCTGATTTACGCGAACGAAAAACGCAACTCGGATATCTGCTCTTAAATTATCTTTACATATAAGACCATCTTTACCTTCTCTTGCAATTTCAACTCTTTTTACTGAGATATCCATAACCTCAACGTGATGTAGTATAGGTACAATCAGTATTCCCCCAAAGGCTACTACTGGGCCACCCACACCGTTTCGTACTATAACCTTCCCCTGATCCACCTTGCGGTAGAACCGTGAAAATAAAGCAAGTATACCCACCGCAATGATTATACAAGCAACTATTGAAATTACTATAATTTGTACCACTTCCGACATATTGCTACCTCACTCCTTCAAATTTTTTTATAATGTAATAACTCCTATCCTCCACCTTTTTCAAAACAATTGCCTTGTCTCCTTTCAGTAGAGTTTCCCCTTGCTCTTGAACCTTTACATTTATCAAAATTGACGATCCTAGCCTTTCTATTTCAGCCTGGCCTAAACGACCATATTTTATATCAGATAAAAGCGTGCAAAGCTGACCTTCTATTTTTATGTCACTTTCCACATCTCTCATTACACCTTTAAATAATCCTTTCAGTGGATGGGTAACAGCTTTGGTTATAAACAAACTCACTATTATATTAGGAATAATTAAGATTGCATTTATCAATCCCTCAGAAACGATTGGTAAAACGGCTATTATCATGGAAATTGTCCACAAACTGAGGCAAAAAACGCTGAGCACTATCATAAAGGGTATTTCTCCTACATTTAAAAAAGCAAGAAAACCATGGAAGGGACTGGTAATTACTTCTCCCTCTGGAATATCCAAATCTAAATCTAAATCTAAGTCAAAATCGAACAAATCAATATCAATTGCACCAATAATAACCGAGAGCCAATAAAGAACTATAATCCCTAAGAGTACAGAGGGAATAATATTTATTCCTGTTATAGATAACTTAAATAATTCAAGCATTATACATCTCCTTTGCTTCGGAAATTATAGTGTAAATATATAGCAATATGCTTATTTTGTCAATATTGTTTACCGTCTATTACTAATAACAACAGTTAAATTTCTTCACTTTTCAAGCAGTATTAATTGCAATTAATAATTTTAATCAGACACTTTTCATACAACATCGTATAATAATATAAATAAAGTTAGCAAGAGGTGTTTATATAATGAAAAAGCTATATCTGTCCGATAGTGATAAAAAAATTGAAGGTGTGTGTGGGGGAATAGGCGAATATTTCGGTATTGACTCCACACTTATAAGGATTATTTGTGTATTGCTTGCTTTTGCATCCTTCGGAACAACATTGGTGGCATATATTATTTGCTGTTTTGTTATACCTAAAAAGCCTTATTCAAAGGAATGGTAACTCAATATAGTAAGCAAATCATAGCAATTCTTAGATGAAGAATTCAGAATTTAAGTATTTAGAAGTTTGAATTAGTAATAATTTGATTCTCTAAATGCTAGTGTTCTGAATTCTTTGGCTATATTGTGGTATGCAATAAGAGAACGCTTTGAAAGTGTTTAATAAATCTTCTATGAGTAAAACAGCTTAGTACAATGACTACGTAAACTTATCTCAAATCCATCAACTTAGAGATATCTCTTATGCTCTCCGAGAACGCTTCTACATTCTGGTTTAGATCTCTAATCTCTTCATCGCTCATCTGTTCTTTCAATTCTGATGCTTCAATAATAGCCTCTATCCGCTGCAGTGAACTCAAAATAAAATGTAGCTTGGATTCACATTCATCCAAATTGCTTTTTATACCAGTCATTTCTTCTAAAGTACGCTGCTTCTCCTCAAGGGCTTTCTGGTATGTTTCTTTAGCATTATCCCCCGAAACACTTCTTAATTTATTCTGTAATGAGCTTATCTCCGACTTTATTCTGCCCTCTTTGCCTCTTAAAAACTCTGAACTCTTTCTATAGTTTGCAACAATGCCGGGTATTATTGCCTCAAAGTCTAGAATTTCTTCCATAAATCTTGATATTATCATGAATTTGCTATTGTCTTTTGATCTTTTCTTTAGATTTGTGAGAATCTGACTTATGTTCTTTATTACGGGTGTAAGTTTATCCCTTACTTTGTAAAGCTCCTTTAGGCTACTGCTTTCTGACTCGTCGGAATACTTTTTTGAAAGTAGACCTATTAAGGATGATATGAGAAATAGTATTCCGCCTAATATTAGTATTAGAACAGAAATTTTATTAAAAACAACTGCTAGTGCTATAGTACCTATCGCGATAATTATATTAGGTTTGCTGAGAATAGCCCTTATAAAACGTCTAAGATTATTGTTCATTTTCTCATCCCTTTGCAATTATTTGATTACTACGGTCTTCATAAATATTTACCATTATGAAAGCTTAAAAACTTCCAAATAGAAGAGTTGTTTTGCAGTGCAAAAATAAATCTGTTGTTTGAAATAGCGATTGATCTGTTGTTGTTCTGAATCGCATATAACTTCTTAATTACTAATATAGTATATTTATGAACAAAATACAATTATGTTTTTTATGTTTTAGTTAGTATAACCAAAGTTTCTGGGGGGAATTTGGTTACGTGACCTTCGCATAGAATCTGTAAGCCGAATGCTTGATAATTTTCGCCGCGTCTTCACGAGACGCTAAAAATGCCATCAAATCAATTTTTGAAATGTCTATTAAGGAGTTATCTTTGGGAATTGGCGTAAATTTCTTAAAAAGTTTATTCCTCGTCGGATATCTCAATGTGAAACTTTAAACCGTCCCACTCAAGTAGTTTCTCTCCAAATTCATTCCATGAGTACTCAACACCATTAATCAAAACCTTTGGTATACTCCACTGGTTATCTCGGACTAAAATACCACTAAAACTAATTTTCTTAGTGTTTTTTTGATTCTCTGTATTTATATCGGTTGTACTTTTTATGTTGTTTTCATCTATATATTTTTGTATTTCCTCAATAAAAATCTCTCCATACATATCAAACTTTGTTTCTCCAATGCCGCTGATGTTAAGCATCCCTTCCCTGTCTTTAGGAAGATGTCTGCACATTTCTTTAAGGGTACTGTCGTGAAAAATAATGTATGGGGGTAAATTTTGTTTTTCAGCCATTACTTTACGAAGATTTCTTAATCTCTCAAAAAGTATTTTATCGAAATCTTCATCTTTATCTTCCTTTTGTCTTTTCAGTATGCCTTTCGATTTTAGATTTTTATCTATTTGAAGATCCGTTTCATATCCTTCAGTTTTATTAGTAGCCTCTGTTCTATCTTTTTTATTAGTTATAGGCATCTGAAGCTCTGTTATTTTCAAAAACACCTTTTCCTTACCTTGTAAGACATCGTAAGCCCTGTTATCAAGCTTTACAACAGGGTACTGGCCTTTTGTAACAAAAAGATATCCATCTGCGGATAATCGGTTCATCATATCTGACAACGCATGAATTGTGTACTCCCTCATAATTCCATAAGTTGTCAGCTTATCAAAGCCTAACTGCCTAACTTTTTTCAAATTTGAACCTTTTAGAACGCTTGCTATCAATTGTACACCATACTGTTCACCCATTCGCTTCACGCATGAGAATATTTTTTGAGCTTCTAAGGTAACGTCTGTAAGAGTCCCACTGGTTATGCAACTTTCGCATTTTCCACAGTTATCATATACTACCTCTTCCCCAAAATACTCTAAGATATATTTTCTAAGACATTTTGTTGTATGGCAATAATTCACCATCATTTGAAGTTTCGCATACTCATTGTGCTTTCTCTCTGGTGGAAGTTGACTATCATCAAGAAGGAATCTTTGAATATAAGTGTCTTGGGCACCGTATAAAAGTATGCATTCGGCTTCATCCCCATCCCTTCCAGCACGTCCTACCTCTTGATAATATGACTCCATGTTTTTTGGCATGTTAAAATGTATTACAAATCGGACGTTTGATTTGTCAATTCCCATTCCAAAAGCATTTGTTGCAACTATTATATTTATTCTGTCATAGGTAAAATCATCCTGATTTCTATTCCTTTCCTCATCCGTCATACCCGCATGGTATTTTCCTACGCTAACACCTCTATTGTGCAAAACCTCATATAACCTGTCTACTTCCTTTCGGGTAGCTGCATATATAATCCCAGCTTCATTACTGTGTGCTTCAAGATATTCGACTACATACTCAAGTTTACTTGCTCCCTTTCTGACCGAAAAAAATAAATTACTGCGGTCAAACCCGCTAACATAAACCTTAGGTGTTCTAAGCTCAAGAAGCTTAACAATATCCTGTTTTACCCGTTCTGTCGCAGTTGCTGTAAAGGCTGTTACAACAGGTCTACTGTTCAATTGATTTATAAATTGTGCCAATTTAAGATAACTTGGTCTAAAATCATGCCCCCACTGGGATACACAGTGAGCCTCATCAATAGCTACCATCGAAACAGTTATATTCTCTAGCATATTAACAAATCTTTCGGATTCCAATCTTTCGGGTGCCACATATAAAAGTTTGAACTCACCTTTTCTTGCAAGCCTCAATTGATGTTCTAACTCCCTCCACTCAAGAGAACTATTGATAAATGCCGAAGGAATCCCAAGATTATTAAGCGTTTCCACTTGATCTTTCATTAATGAAATAAGAGGAGATATTACAATAGTGGTTCCCTCTAATACGAGGGCAGGTATCTGATAGCAAATAGATTTTCCGCCGCCTGTAGGCATTATTCCAACCGTATCGTAACCAGTAATAATGCTTTCAATTATTCTCTCCTGACCTTGCCGGAATGATGAATATCCAAAGTATTTCCGAAGTGCTTCAAGTGCTTTTTCCATGACTTTCTACCTTTCCTAAATACATCTGATAGAATAATTATAACAAATTACATTTTTATGTCTAATGATCTTAATCGGCTTATTCTAAAACTAACTTAATTTTTTCAAGCAAATCTCCTGAGAGTATATTATTTTTGTTGCCATAATAGTAATTGTCCTTCGACTTAAGAATACAGCCAATCACGTGGGGAACTTCTATTACTAAAGATTCAAGTGCTTCTTTTCTGTCTTTGAAAGCAGCAACTGTATAATATGCNTCGTACTCTCTGAAATCTTCCTCTTTATATTCTACAACACCATAACGCTCCTCTAGTGAATCAATCAGATCTTTACTCACTTCATAATATCCATCCTGTCCCTTTAAATTAAATGCAGTTTGATGAAGCCAATCTTCATCCCATATAATGTAACAATTATATGTTGAAAGCTCTTTACTCTCAGAAACAGATGCTTTTATATAATCTCTATGGTTAAAACCACGTATCTTAACATAAGTATGATTTTCGTCCTTTGTATCAACATAAACTAAATTTTCAGCGAGTATTACATCTATAGCAGAAACTTCCCCTTCACCAAATCCAAAATAGCCTATAGCTTCTGAATTATCTTCATCGGGAAACATCTCATCCTCATCTACCGGGAAATACACCTCCTCGTCAAAAACAATCGGACCATAACAACCATCCTCTGTAATAGCATGCGCAACCGTTTCATATTTTGGCTTTTTTGAGGCTTCCTGAACTACTAATGCAATGAATATAGCTAATGCAACTACTAAAAGAACAACTACTCCTACAATGCATGCAATAATTTTAGTTTTATGTTTTTTTATTTTCAATAGGGTATCCTCATTATCTCCAAAACTTTTAGTGTTACTTAAAACCTTAATAGATATATACCATGATATTGTCATAATAATAAAAACAAAGATTGTAAGCAGCAAAATATGCACCTTTGCATTGGGTGCCATTTCCATAAATCCATATTTATATATACTACCATCTTTAAATCCTTCAAGCATTTGAACATTTTTATCTCCATATTTCATAAATGCGGAATAGGTATATCTACCATAAAGAATTCTTACAACTGCTGCCATAAGCATCCACAACCATTTAAGAGATGATTTCCCCATAAAACA
>JGI24712J26585_10000629_pt1 | contig 30125 bp, 25 predicted proteins | sample BioPla3DNA2_FD_26585 | JGI IMG/M metagenome (IMG submission 26585)
ATTTTGTAAAAAAGCATTAAAAGCTCAAAATCCCACAATCGGTTCATGCTTTGATCAACTAATCACAGAAATCAGTAATTCTCCCAATTATTCCGTTAAATTAAAATCAGGAACTCAATCTACTACGTTAAGTGTGGTAGATAATTCTATTAAATGGAAAGAGCAGAATAGCGATAAAATCGCGGATCACAGTGTTACAAAAAACAATATTCAAACATTGTATAAAACATATAATACTCTTGAAAAACTAAATGAAGTTAAGAATATTGACACAGAATTTAGAGATATTATTGGTAGTCAGAATACGACATATTATTGGGCAATATTAAACAAGCTACTTGAGATGCAAAATGAGATGCAAGAAAATTACATCTTCATCATAGACGAAATTAACCGTAGCGAGATCTCTAAGGTTTTGGGAGAGTTATTTTTTTCGATCGATCCAGGATATAGAGGAGTAGAAGGAAAAGTAAAAACTCAATATCAAAATCTTATTAAAGAGGATGAGGAAGATGAGTTTTATGATGGCTTTTATGTTCCCGAAAATGTTTATATCATTGGAACAATGAACGATATTGACCGAAGTGTAGAGAGTATGGACTTCGCATTCCGTCGTCGCTTTGCCTTTAAAGATATAAAAGCAACTGATAGAATTGTAATGTTGTATGATGTTCAAACCGGTCTTGGATCATATGCAGATAAAGCCATTGAAAAAATGAATAACCTCAACAAAAAAATTGAGGAAATTGACAATCTTTCCGCTGCTTATCACATCGGACCTGCTTATTTCTTGAAACTAAAAAACTACAATGGTGATTTTGGACAATTATGGGACAACCATCTTGAAGGACTTTTACGTGAATATATGCGCGGCATGCAGAATGTGGACGAAAAACTTAAAGATCTAAAAGACGCATACGACAAATGAGTTTGCTGCAAATAACGGACAATCACGATTGGAAGAGATACACCGATTGCATAAAAGATCTATGTACGGATGATTCTGACTTAGAAAATTTGCAGAAAATTGCTAATGTTGATATCGGCAAATTAAATCTTGACGACAATCCTAATCTTTTGATATTTCCTAAAGATTTTGATCACTACGGTGATGAAATAAGTGAAAACTTTATTATATCTCTGCAGGACAATAGAATTTCTACGGGAAATATTATGGGATTTGTCGGAGTAAACGAAACTCAAATAGACATCAAATCGCGATTTGATAAAGAAGATAATAATGACTATTTCATGCACTATATGTTGCAGAAAGTATTCTCCATCAACCTATTTGATATAAAACATACAACTAATCGAGAAACAATATTTGATTTTCTTTTGTATCTATTTCCTCATTTTTTAAAAACTGCATTAAGACAAGGAGTTTTTAAAAAATATCAAAAATTTGAATATAATGATGCCAATATTCGTGGTCCAATAAATATTAATCGGCACATTAAGGAAAATATTCCATTCAGAGGGACAGTCTCCTATTCAACACGTGAGCATAGTTATGACAATCAAATTACACAACTAATTCGTCATACTATTGAATATATTCGAACCAAAGAGGAAGGATATCTTATTTTGAATAACGATTTGGAAACTAAAGGGTGTATTTCTCAGATTAGATTGGCAACCCAGACGTACAATTCAAGGGAACGGCAAAATATTATTAATAAAAACTTACGCCCCATTCATCATCCATACTACACTGCTTATACAGCTTTACAGAAACTATGTTTGCAAATATTACGGCACGAATCTATTAAATATGGACAAGAAAAGGATAAAGTATATGGTGTTTTATTTGATGGTGCTTGGCTTTGGGAAGAATATTTAAATACAATTCTACATCAATTTGGTTTTAAACATCCACAAAATAAAAAGAAAAAAGGCGGAATTCCAATGTTTGATAGACCTGAAGAANATGAACAATTTAGCAAAAATAGTAAAATGTTATATCCTGACTTTTACAAAGATAATTATATTCTTGATGCTAAATATAAACATTTGAATAGTGGTGTAGGTAGGGAGGATTTATATCAGGTAATAACATATATGTTTTGTACCAAAGCAAAAAATGGTGTGTACGTTTATCCGTATAAAATTGATTCAGAACCGCAAACATATAGATTAACAAACCGGGGTTATGATGGTGATATTCACGTTATTCCCTACTACATTCCTCAGAAATGTGCTAATTGGTCAGATTTTTACGAAAAAATAGAAATTAGCACACAGAAATTAACCAATTATTTGTTTCACTAAACAAAAACTTTTCCAAACCGCGTAGCGTGTAATCCAACGCATTTTAAAATCTATTGTATTATTGACCTCTAAAATAGTGAGGCTAATAATGCTGATATACTATGCCTTATCTTAGCATATTCCTACCCTATTTTTGCGCGTATAAAACGCAAAAATATGACAACAGAACAACCTAACATCCATCATGTAGAACGCCTATTGCCGGAACGGAGTTTCTGGACACGTCTCTTTCATCGCGATATTCCAAATATTCTTGTGCTGACCTTTGGGGATACGGCTAGTCGGCAAACACCCTATCTATTTACACAACTGAAGAAAAAAGTTGGCTTTATCTCTTTCAACAACAATAACAAGACAAGAGAGAAAAAAGTTGATAATGACCTTCATTTCAAAAACATTTTAAATACAGAACTTAAAAAATATCACAAACAGCTTGGATTTTTTCGGCGTCCTGCGAAAACAAAAGAAAAAATAGTCCTAATTTCCGGATTAGGGGGCAATTATGGTAGTTATTACGTGGTTGAGGCTGCCCAAATGCTTCATAATAACGGATATAATGAATTATATACCATTGTTCAGATGCCGTTCGACTTTGAAGGGAAAATCCGCCGTCAACATGCAGAAAATTCATTAGCTTCTTTGGATAAATTATGTACCCAATTGTACATTTACGACCATGCCAAGTTATCAAAAAAACAGGGTGAACTAACGCTAAACGATTATTTTCAGAAAATTGACGATAATATAGTCAGGGTGCTAAAAAATATTTTAAAATCTACAATACCACCAATCAATTTGTGAGACACTGTCTCACATTTTTAAAATACAATTCTGATTATCAGATGTTTAAATCAAAAAAACAATAATAAAATCAGTAAATTTGGGCTAAAGCCATTTTGATTTCGGATTTCGGAATGCGGATTTCGGATTTAAAAACTTGATTATCTGGTTGTTATAAAATAAATTATATTGACTTTTAAATTTCACCTCTCATTTTTTATTTTACAATCATGTCACCCCTTCGGGGTTTATTAGGCTCATTGTTAATCGTTTTATGCTACAATCATGTCACCCCTTCGGGGTTATTTAAAAGTCGAAAGGAGAAAGTCGAAAGGCAAAAAAATAATTCTAAATTCTACCTTCTAAATTCTAAATTTAAGAATCGTAATTCGTAATTCGTAATTGATCACTGCATATCAAAAATGGTATAACATTCCAGAGTGGGGTGATGAATTGACCACAAAGACAAAATATAACCTGCCCCCTATTTATTTTTAAATCCAAAATAAAAAACAGGAAAAAATAGGAAATAAATTTAATTACGAATTACGAATCAAAAAAAGGCGGAAATCTAAGGGCGGAAGGCGGAATAATTTTGGATTCCGAAATCCGAAATCCGAAATCCGAAATCAGTTTCATTTTCCCATTAAAAACACCGTTGGGCGTTTGTGCAGGTCTATCTTTTCTTTGCGCCATTGGGAGACGGTGCGGGTTTTAAGGAGCTGTTGGTCGGTGGTGAGGTCTACGCCGAGGCAGATTTTGAGTTCAGGGGAACAGACCTCCAGCATCGACTCAAAAAAGTGATTGTTGCGGTAGGGAGCTTCGATAAATATCTGGGTTTGGTCGGTTTTAAAGACTAAAGATTCATAAAACTTTAACTCTTTTTCTCTTAATTTCCTGTCCCGGTTGAGATAGCCGTTGAAAGCAAACTTTTGTCCGTTTAATCCGGAGCCCATTAGTGCCAGCAAGATGGAGTTGGGTCCAATTAGCGGAATGACCTCAATGCCCATCTGCTGCGCTTTGTTGACTACCAACGAACCCGGATCAGCGACACAAGGCGTTCCTGCTTCGGAAAGGAGTCCCATATTAAACCCGGAAAGTAACGGTTCTAACAATGCTTCAACCTCTTTCGGACGGGTGTGTTCGTTCAGTAAAAAGAAGTGTAACTGATCTATCGGCTTAGGCATTCCCATTTTCTTGATAAATCTTCGTCCCGTTTTAAACTCTTCTACAATAAAATAGTCTAAGGAGTGAATTAAAGTGGAGTTGAAGGGTGGAAAAAGGTGTTCAAACGCTGTTTCACCTAGGGGCGACGGAATTAAATAGAGCTTCCCTTTGTTCATAAATTAAGTATTAATATTAATCAACAAAATTACAAAATATCTAATCATGAAACGTAACTATTTTTCAACATCCGGAATGGGCAAAAAATTAACACTCATATTTGCTATTTTATTCATGAGTATCACCTTTTCCTTTGCATGCGGTATCGACTTTGTACTGACCGATAAATCAGGCAAAGAGGTTAAACCGGAGCATGTTAAGAACGGAGAAACCTATACATTGGTCTTGACTTACCGCTATACACACGGCAATTGCGGTGTTGATCTGAAAGACACAGATTATAAAACCGACGGAATCAAAATTCTCAAAGCTACCGAGTGGAAGAAAGAGAATAATGTTTACGTTCGCAAGATGCAAATCCGCATTGTAGATAACAAAAAAGATGCTGTATCACTGAATGTAATCCGAAGCTGTAACCGCGCCGGACTCAACGCAACCTTTACGCTATCGCGCTAAGTTACCAGATGGTTGCATCGGCTTCCATCCACCGTCCTTGAGCCTTGAGGGTCTGTTCTATGATATCGCGAGCAGCTCCCTCTCCTCCTTTTTTAAATGATATATAATCGGAAATGGCCTTCACCTCTTCAGCCGCATCAGCAGGACAGGTTTTGATGGCACACTGTTTCATGACATCCAAATCAGGAATATCATCGCCCATAAACAAAACTTCATCGCCGGTTATATTGTGTTTTGCCAGATATTGCTGGAACACTTCGTTTTTATTGCTGACTTCCAGGTAGATCTCCATATTGGTAAATTTACGATATCTCAATCGCATCGACTCCCCTATTCCACCAGAAATAACCGCAACACGATACCCTTTTTTCAACGCATATTGCAGTGCATAGCCATCCTTAACGCCGGTAGCACGCAACTGCTCTCCATTGGGCAGAACCCATACCTTACCATCCGACAAGACCCCGTCAAAATCAAAAATAAAGGTAGTAATATGCTTCAATTTCTCTCTATAGTTCACCATAAGTATTTATTTTTAAAAAAATCAGCAGCAAATTTACAACTTTTTATCGTTTTGGCAGTCTAAATCAGTGAGAAATGTGTATTTTTGCATACTTTTTTAAACGATTGATATAGAATTGTGAAGAAAACTGTTTTTTTAGGATTATTTTTAATGATAGGTTTAGTCCTATTTGCACAAGAAAAGAAAGCACAACAATTTCCCTCAGTAGATATCAAAACCCTTGATGGAAAAGCTTTTAACACAAAAGATATCACCAATGAAGGGAAGCCGATCATTGTGAGTTTGTGGGCAACCTGGTGTAAACCCTGCTTGGCTGAATTGATGGCTATAGACGATCTTTACGAAGATTGGGTGGAAGAAACCGGTGTAAAATTGTATGCTATCTCTATTGATGATGCCAAAACAGCTTCCCGCGTTGCGCCTTTTGTGAATGGTAAAGGTTGGGAATTTACTGTTTTGTTGGATCAAAACTGGGATTTAAAAAGAGCGTTGAATATTGTTGATATTCCTTTCCTTTGCATCCTCAATGGTGACGGAGAGATTGTTTGGCAACACACCTCCTACGCTCCCGGATCCGAATATGAAGTGTTCGAGATCGTTAAGAAAATCGCCAACGGAGAACCTATCGAATAGATTGCTTATTTATAAACCGATTCATTTATGAAACAGATCAAATTGGTTATTACCCTCCTGTTCCTTTTTGCTGTAGGAATGGGTTATGCACAAAATAGTGGACATATCTCCGGAGATGTTTGCTTTAACGGCATGTTCTATATCCCCGATTCATTGATTGGCGCGGAGAAAGTGGAATCTAAAGTACGTGCCAACTCCTGGTTGAACCTCAACTATAACAACGGCGGTTTTACTTTAGGTGCACGCTATGAGTTTTATCAGGCGCCGCTGATCGACTTTGAAAAGATTGGCTATAAAGGACAAGGCATTACACATTATTTCGCTGATTACAAGACTGATTTACTGCAAGTTACCGTAGGTACTTTCTATGAACAATTTGGTTCAGGATTGTCGTTCAGAGCGTATGAGGATCGTCAGTTAGGAATTGACAACTCCCTTTTAGGTGCCCGTTTCAGAGTCAATCCTTACAAAGGAATTGCCGTGAAAGGAGTATGGGGTATCGAACGTAATAATTTCGATTTTGACTATACTAAGCGAAGCGATATGATTCGCGGTGTCGATGGTGAAGTGAGTCTGGATCAGATCTTTGAAAAGTTGCAAGAGAAAGGCTTTAGTCTGGCTATCGGTGGTAGTTTTGTAAGTAAATTCGAGAAATCAACTGAGTATCAAGGATTTATTCCTCCTGAAAAGGTTCCTCAAAATGTTGGTTTGCATGCCTACCGCATCAATTTTGGATATAAAAGATTCCGCCTTGAAGCTGAAATGGCGTCTAAAATTAATGATCCTAATTTAACTAATGATTTTATTTATAAAAAGGGGGAAGCTCTTTTGGTTACAACTACCTATTCGCAGAAAGGATTTGGTGTCTCGGCATCCTTTATCCGCGCGGACAATATGGATTTTAGATCTCAACGTAATATCAGCGCCACTACTCCAATCTTGGGTATCAACTACATTCCTGCCATCAACAGACAATATTCCTATCAATTGCTTGGAAACTACAGCTATGCCAGTCAACCCAACAACCAAATCGGTTTCCAGGGACAAGTGAATTATCAGATTCCTAAAAAATCAAAATTGGGCGGAAAATATGGCACTGACCTTACCTTCAACTACTCCCGTTTCCATACTATTGAGCAGATCCCGGTAGAGGAAGCGCTATCTCTTGGTACTCCTTCAGGAACTGACGGATACACCTCCTCTTTCTTTAAATTCGGAAAAGACCTACTCTATCAGGATATTGGATTTGACGTTACCAAAAAGATCAATGCAGACTGGAAGTTAATGTTAGGATACAACTACATCGATTATAACCTTTTGATACTGCAAGGACATGGAGAATTGGCTCATATTCACCATATTACCTCTGAAGTAACGTACAGAATTAACCGAAAACATGCCTTAAGAGGGGAACTTCACGCTCTGTTCACCAAACAGGATATGGGTGACTGGATTTATGGTATGTTAGAGTATTCTATCAGTCCCAATTGGTTCTTCTCTGTGGGAGATCAATACAATTATGGAAATCAGGCAGAAGCAATGAGAATCCATTATTACAACTTTTCAGTTGCTTACGTAGTGGGTGCTACCCGTATCGCAGCCAACTTTGGTAAAACCAAAGAGGGAATTCTCTGCATCGGTGGTGTATGCCGCGCTGTACCCGCTTCTTACGGATTCGGTTTAAACATTACAACTAAATTTTAAGCTCATGAAAAAGATCCAAATTATATCGTTTATTTTCATTTTAGGCATTTTCTTTTTTGCTTGTGATGAGATTGAAAAACCATATCTTCCGACTGACGGAGAGATTCCTGTGACCGTTACATTTCCGGAATTGACACCGGACAACCTCTATCGCAAAGTGCTCATTGAAGAGTACACCGGACATAAATGTACCAATTGTCCTACCGGCCACGCTAAACTGGACGAGATGTTCGGTTTATACGGTGATACTATCGTTGCGATTGGCGTTCATGCCGGACCGTTAGCTGCAACTGACGAACAATTTCCGTACAATTTTGTTACGCCTCAAGGAGTTCAACTTTTTAACGACTTCAACATTCCTCAGATTCCTTTGGCAATTATGAGTCGTGTAAGATATAACGCTAACTCGTGGGGTTCTCCTATCAACAAGTGGGTAGATCATTTCAACAAGGTGGACCGCAGTACAAATTATGCTGCAATCCAGTTGATTAATGAGTATAATGCTGCAACTCAAACCATTACCACCTTTGCAAAAGTATCGATATTAGAAGAGATTGCACACAGGGTTCAGTTTTGTGTTGTAGTAACTGAAAATGGTATCGTAAAGCCACAACTCAATAATGGTGTTATCGTTCCCGATTACACTCACAACCATGTTTTGCGTGGCACTCTGAACGGCAACTACGGAGTTCGTCTAACCAATGATGGATTAGTAGCCAAAGGCGACACCTACCTTAAAGGATATCAGGTTTCACTCAGAGATAAAGATTGGGTAGCGTCCAATTGTTCAATTGTCGCCTATCTGATTGATATGGAAACAAAGGAGATTATTCAGGCAACAGAGGTTAAAGTGCAATAGCATTCGTCGTAGGGACAGGTCGCGACCTGTCCTTACACCGTTTCATTACCACACACCATTTCGGAATTTTAGCATTGAGTTTTTTTATCATATCCCATTGATATTTAATGATATATATTATTTTGAAATAAAAATAAATGGGGGGCAGAATAGGTATTCCTCTTCGGTTATTTCATTTCCCCACTCTGGAATATTATACCTTTTAGGACGCACAGGATGAATTACAAATTACGGCTTTACAAGGCAGAAGGTAGAAGGCGGAATGATTTCGGATTTCGGATTTCGGATTTCGGAATCTTAAATTTTATAATAAGTTTGGGCTAAAGCCCTTGTCTGATCTGGGGGTATTCTAATCCACGCCCTAAAGGACGTGGCAATTAATTAATTGAATATCAAGTAATTATATTTTTGCTAAATTTTCAAATTCTAAATTCTAAACTCTAAATTCTAAATTTAAGAATCGTAATTCGTAATTCGTAATTGACACTCCAGATCAAAAGTGGTAAATTTTCCAGAGTGGGGTTATAGATTAACAAAAGAGACACCACAAATCCTGCCCCCCAATTATTTAAAATACCAAATAAGAAATCAGAAATAAGAAATTGGAAATAATTGAATATCAGTAAGACATATCCTAAAATCATTAATTCTTAGTCAAATTCCGAAATCCGAGATCCGAAATCCGAAATCAAAATTCCCCCTTTTATTTTTATTTCAAAAAAAAATAGAAAATATAAAATAAGGAAAGCACCTTTTATAGACTGACTATTTAGGAATTTAACACTATTCCACTAAAATTTCCATTCGGGTGTTTATTTTCTTATAATTTGGATTCTTTTCGTCTAAAAAAATCGGATATTTATTCCCGCAGCCATGCAGATTAAAGTTTGAAAGTCCACACTCAAACGTTAAGTAATCTGCCAAACGTTGGGCTACGAAAGCGGAATATCTTTCCGTAGATTCTTCATTTCCCCAAAATTCATAAATTTCAATGCGATAAACAGTATTGGTATCGCGACTTAAAAATTGCACCAATTGATCAATACCCTTACCGGGCAGAAATACACGAGCATCACGATGAACCGGAATGTTAACAATGATTTTATCCCCTTTTTCCAGATCAATTTATGAATCCGGATAACCCAAATAGATTCGTTGCGCTGATAAATTCAACGAAAGAATACTCAATACAAAAAATAGGAAAAATGATCTCATTGCGGTGAATTTTGAACTTTTAGTCCACTTGTTTTATGAGTGCAAATATATAAATATTTTTGATTCTCAAATTTAGAATTTAGATTTCAGAATTGGCAACACGTAATTCGTAATTTCATTGTATCTTTGCAGGTTATTAAAACATGTAAATATGTCGAAAGAGATTATTGAAAATATCACGGAAAGTGACTATAAATATGGGTTTGTTTCTGATATCGAAATTGAAGAGTTCCCTAAGGGATTAAATGAAGATATCATCAGAAAGATTTCGGCTCGGAAGAATGAGCCGGATTGGTTATTGGACTTTAGATTAAAGGCGTACCGTAAGTGGACCACCATGAAGGAACCGGATTGGGCGCATTTAAATTATGAAAAACCTGATTATCAGGACATTATATACCTTGCTATTCCTAAGAAACAGAAAGAGTTAAAGAGTTTGGATGAAGTAGATCCGGAACTGTTGGATACTTTCAACAAGTTGGGAATTAGCCTGGATGAGCAAAAAGCATTGGCAGGCGTCGCTGTGGATGCGGTTATAGACTCTATTTCCGTTAAAACGACTTTTACCGAAACGTTGGAAAAGCATGGAATCATCTTCTGTTCTTTCGGGGAAGCCGTGCAAAACCATCCCGAATTGGTTCGGAAATATATGGGAACGGTTGTTCCTTACGGAGATAACTATTTTGCAGCTCTCAACTCGGCCGTTTTTAGTGAGGGTTCTTTCTGCTATATCCCTAAGGGAGTACGCTGTCCGATGGAACTTTCTACCTATTTCCGGATTAATGCCGCCAATTCCGGTCAGTTTGAACGGACACTCCTCATCGCCGATGAAGGTGCTTACGTGAGCTACATGGAAGGGTGTACGGCACCGCAACGGGATGAAAATCAGCTACATGCTGCTGTAGTGGAGATATTGGCAATGGACAATGCCGAAGTAAAATACTCAACAGTTCAAAATTGGTATCCCGGAGATAAAGAGGGCAAGGGAGGAATCTATAACTTTGTGACCAAAAGAGGACTTTGTAAAGGAAAAAACTCTAAAATCTCCTGGACACAAGTGGAAACCGGTTCATCCGTAACCTGGAAATACCCATCCTGTGTGTTACAGGGCGATAATTCGATTGGAGAGTTTTACTCCGTTGCTTTAACAAACCACTTCCAGCAGGCGGATACCGGTACCAAAATGATTCATATCGGCAAAAATACCCGCAGTTTGATTATTTCTAAAGGGATTTCAGCCGGAAAGAGCGAAAACAGTTACAGAGGATTGGTCAGAGTTACCAAAAACGCCGAAAACTCCAGAAATTTCTCTCAATGTGATTCATTACTCATGGGAGATCAATGTGGAGCGCATACCTGGCCTTATATCGACTGTTCCAATAAAAGCAGCGTGATTGAGCATGAGGCTACGACCTCCAAAATTTCTGAGGACCAACTCTTTTACTGTCAGCAACGCGGCATTGATCCGGAATCGGCTGTTAGCCTAATTGTCAACGGTTATGCCAAAGAGGTACTCAATAAACTACCTATGGAGTTTGCTGTAGAAGCACAGAAATTATTGGCTATCAGTCTTGAAGAAAGTGTAGGGTAACAGATTAGATTTTAGTAGCTACAACTAAGCAACTTCCACCAAATCGGATTCTTTTTTGTGATTGGATAGTTTTGAGTTCTCTGCGCCAAATCCAATCCAAAATTCGAGAGATAAATCCTAGTTTAGGAGAATGTTCTCGTTTATGTCGCTTCATATCATCCGATTTTTTATTTAATCCAAGGAAAGTTGGTATCGATCTGAACAGAAAGATCGGAATCGGCAGAATAGAAAAGAAAAAGGTTGAATAGGTTATTTTAAAACCGCTCTTTTCCAAAAGCTTTTTGATCTGTTTCATTTTATATCTTCTGTAGTGTCCAACATCATCATCTTCCCTGGACCACAAGATCTTATGTGCCGGAACAGTGATGAAAACCTTTCCTCCAACAGCCATAATAGAATGAATTGACTTCATAAAAGCCAGATCATCTTCAATATGTTCCACTACATCAAACAAGCCCACTGCCTGACAAACATTAGGTTTCATCCCGGCATCCTCGAATGTTGAACATACCACATTGGTTAATCCCCTCTTTCGTGCATTAAGTGCTCCTTCCATTCCGGGCTCTACCAAAACGGTAGGGATTTGATGTTCCTCCAAATATTTAGCTATGTACCCATTTCCCCCTCCAATATCAAAAAACAATGAATCTGGAGCATAATGTTGTATTGCACTTAAAATCACCTTGTTACGATGTTGAAACCAGAAGCTATCATCCTCAATCTCGAAATAGTGTGTATTACCATCTTTAGGATAAGAGATCTCCCTTTGATCATCCTTAGAGATCCAAATACCCTCTTTTTCGTACAGATTATCAGCAAAATCTTTGATATTAACTCTATTATTTTCAGACCGATAGTTTGAACGCGTTATTTCAAACTCCACATTGCGTCTGGTAGGTTCTCCGTAGTAGGCTACTTCAATCTCCCGTACCACGGTTGCTCCCAATTTCCTCATGGCAGCCTGAGATCGATAATTCTCACTCCCAACATGAAAGAGTACCCGGTCTACATATTGAAAAATGTACTCTAACATCATCTTTTTCACCATGTTATTGTACCCTTTTCCCCAATACTCAACACCATAAAAGGTATATCCAATCAGAATGGAGTTCTCTTTGGCATCATAATCATAAAAACGTGTAGAACCTATTGCCCGATTTTCAGCCTTATCAATAATAATATAGCCTCCCCCACTCTCTAAAGCGCCTTTGAAAAAGTTTTCAAAAACAGCTCTTTCGTAACGATTTTTATTGGGATGTTCAGCCCATACTGCAGGATCAGAGGCGACTGCATACAATGTTTCAAAATGCTCTTCTTTAAGAGGAACCAACTGAACCCGATCATTTTCCAAAAAGGGCTGAATTGAGAAGTTCATAAAAACAGATTTATCCAATTTCTATTTTTGATTTTTCAAAACTGCTTTAAGATAAGCTAAGAACAATGGATGAGGACGGTTGGGTCTGGATTTAAATTCAGGATGGTACTGACAAGCTACATACCATGGATGATCCTCTATTTCAACCACTTCCACAATTTTTCTATCAGGTGAAAAGCCGGTAATCTTCAATCCGCTTTTTTTCAATCGATCTAAATAATCCAGATTAAAAGCGTAGCGGTGGCGATGTCTTTCATCTATTTTAGTTGTACCATAAGCAGCCGATACATGCGAATTTGGTGTTAATTCAACCGGATAACTACCCAACTTGAGTGTTCCACCCATTTTTCTCTTTTTCTCAAATTCGCTCATCAAATGAATTACGGGATCTTTCACATTTGGATCCAATTCAACACTTCCTGCTCCGGGTAATCCGGCCACATTCCGTGCAAATTCTATAGTTGCAATCTGCATTCCCAAACAGATTCCCAAAAATGGAATCTTATTCTCTCTGGCATAACGTGCTGTTTCAATTTTTCCTTCAGTACCTCTCACTCCAAAACCACCCGGAATTAAAATTCCATCCAATCCTTTCAGTTCCTTATCTGCCGTTTCAGGTGTAACCGCTTCCGCTTCAATCCAGCGAATATTTACATCCGTATGAGTAAAAATTGCAGCATGATTCAACGATTCAACAACACTTAAATAGGCATCTTTCAATTCAGTATATTTACCCACCAAACCAATGGTAACCTGATGATCAATCTGTTTACTCATCTCTACCATTGCGGTCCAATCAGAAAGATCTTTCTCCTTACATCTCAGGCGCAATCTTTTGATCACCTGAGTAGCCAATCCTTCCTCTTCCAATGCCAGCGGCACTTCATATAAAGATGGAGCATTGATATTCTCAATAATCGAAGCCGTTTTTACATTACAGAAAAGGGATAATTTTTCTTTAATCTCTTTTCCGATAGGTCTGTCGCTTCTACAAACCAAAACATCAGGCTGAATTCCCAATGAAAGCAACTCTTTAACACTATGCTGTACCGGCTTGGTTTTCAACTCATTACTTGGAGTTATAAAAGGAACTAAAGCAACATGGATATACATACAATTGTTATATCCTTCTTCCAAAGAAAATTGACGAATCGCTTCCAAAAAAGGCAAACTCTCATAGTCTCCTACTGTTCCACCCACTTCAACAATCGCCACATCCGCTTTATTCGATTTGGCATTCAAGCGAATCTTATCTTGAATCATATTGGTGATGTGAGGAATCATTTGCACCGTTGAACCTGCATACACTCCTTTACGTTCATTTTCCAAAACTGTATAATAGATTTTTCCTGAAGTAACATTGGAGTGTTTATTCAAATTTTCGTCAATAAATCTTTCATAATGACCTACATCCAAGTCAGTTTCCGCACCATCTTCAGTCACAAAAACCTCTCCGTGTTGAATCGGATTCATCGTCCCGGGATCTCTATTCAAGTAGGGATCCAACTTCTGCATAGTCACTTTAAGACCACGAGACTTCAACAGTCTACCCAACGAGGCAGCGGTAATCCCTTTTCCTAAGCCGGAAACCACACCTCCTAACACAAAAACATACTTGCAAGCCATTTTATTAGTTTTTAAAACAATCGACAAAGATATAAAGAAATGTTCAATTATGCTTTCTATTTATCGATAAATACTTAATTTTTTACAAATAGTTATGGTTCTCTTTTTTTTGAAATAAAATAAAAAGGGGGGAAGCCTATTCAGGGGTATCAATCTCATTTATCGCGCTCTATCGCATTAGTTCTATCAGTACTGACAGGGAGTCAATGGAGTGTACTTGCTCATTTGTCCTGATAATGTAGTGAACCAAACCTGTCAGCAGTTCATTCCGAATCGATTTGGGTGGAAGTTCGCACGGTTCTCCTGACATCAATCGGGAGTAGTATAAGCTTGCTTCCTGAGATAAAAAAGCCTCATTTTGAACATAAAGATCGCTAAAAGAGTGAGACTCCATGCAGAAGAAAGGAGTACTCTGATCGTAATTATTCAAAGGTTGAAGTCCCAAAGCTGCAATCAATTCTACCACAAAACAGATATGTTGATCCAATTGAAATGAGTTAGGATCATCCAATTTCAACATACCATTCTTAACAATCCGAAACAGTTTAGGGTCTTCAGATGAACTATAGAGCAATTTATAAAGGAGTTCATTGTAAAAAAAGAGAATACTGTTTCTGCGAGGATCCAATGGAATTTGATCATAAATTTTGACAAAACTCACATCTTTCAGGAATCCCAACTGATGCAAATAATGATCATCAAAGGTAAGCTCAAGCAGGGCTAAAGAACTAAAAAAAGTATGATGCAGCTTATTCTTTTTAGAAAAAGCGTTTTTAATGATAAACGATTGTGTCCCAAACTTTTCTGTAAATATTTTGACAATCAGAGAGGTATCTGAATATTTAACTCTATGGAGTACAATCCCTTCAGTAGAAACAAACATTCTATTGAATCATTAAAAATTTAGCCACCTGTCTGTCTTGCCCATCCTCATCCGATACAAAAACGTAGAATACTCCTGTTTTAGGACGATTTCCATGAAAGTCGAGACCATTCCAAACCAACTCGCCTCCCTGTGAATAGCCTTGCCAAATTAACTTTCCGGAACTGTCAACAATCTTACATAAAGATTTAAATTTCAATCCCTTCACTGTTATTGGACCTTGCCAGGTTTCTCTTACAGGATTTGGAAAGACAAGACATTCATCATAATTTTTCTTCCCTTCCGTTGCTGTTCCACGATATGAGATGATACCTGCAGTAGTTCCAAAAAACACTTCTCCAGACTCTTGATCTATCACAATATCGACAACATTATCAGATAAGAGGGGTGAATTACTTTGATCAAAGTGCAACAACTGTTCAGTTCCATTCTCGGAGAGCAAGAAAACACCGGCTTGAGAGGTTCCCACCCATTTGCGGTTAGCCCCATCCACAGCAATAGTATTGATGGTTTCAAACTCAAACAAGTTTTGAACATATCCTTTTTGTTTAATCAATATATTCTTAGCAGCCAACTGTTTAGTAAACACTGATCCAGGATTATAAACCACCTTAATGGAACGATCATTTCCAATCCAAATATTTCCATGTAAATCTTCCACAATACATTTGATCTCATTTGTGGTGACATTGGCTGCCGAATGAAGATCAATCTGAGCCAATTTATCATCTGAAGGATCATCGATAGTGTTGTTATCGCTATAAACAACTAATTTATTTTGACGCGGCACGGTTATCCACTTATATCCTCTGGAATCTATTAAAATATGTTCCAGCACTGTTTTAGGAGTACCTTGTACGTAAGGATCTAAAGTAAAGGATTGCCAGGTTCCATCCTTTTTTAACACATGTAATGGAGTGGATGATTTATTATTCGTTATCCACAAATTGCCTTTTTTATCAAATGCTAATCCGGAGAGGGTTGTATATTTTGTAGTGTCAGAGGGATAAAGTTGAAATCCAACAAGAGGAGAATTTCTATAATCCCAATGTTGGGTTACTTGCATATCTACTACTTTAAACAATCCTCCCGTCCAGGAAGCAATATAGATCTCCCTGTTATTTTTTGGATTAATAATCACGTTATTCAAATCGTGTCCATGTAAATAGTAGGGAAATGGATCCGTAATATAGTTCCATTGCTGATTATAAAAGACACTGAGGGACGGGGGAATAAAATTAAACTCCCAACCTCTACGAGAACCGGGTACTACAGCAAGGAGAGAGTTTTGACAATCCATCCCCTCTACCATTTCAGTTGCAGGACCACTCAAGGTGTAAAAAACAGGATAGGTCAGAATACGATTAAAATAAACCAACCCCATATATTGATCCGCTATCCACAACAGATCTGACCCATCAAAATCGAATCCATGAGCTTGTGGCAATGCCCCTCCATCACTCCATTTGTAAGAAAATTTAAATGAGAGGTCAGGGTTATAAATCTTAAGCTCATGCCAGTCCAATATAGCCAACTCATCATTTCGCACTTTGATATCCCTCATAAACATCGGACTTAATTCATCATGACTACTCCATTCGGAACCATCATAAACCCAAACCTGATCAAAGGGGTCTACCGGTTTATTTACAATCAGATGATCGCCAAAAGTGACTATAAAATTATAGGAATCAGTATCCAACTCCGCTACCCTATCCCAGGCCGCAAAATGAGCAGCTTGTGGATTCTCCTTTTCAATTGAAAAGACTCCAAATTGAGTTGCAATATAATACTCATTGTGATAGGAAGTAATATCATAAACCGGACAAAAACGATCATTCAAGTGAGTGAACCAGGTATCTAATATCAAAAAACGCTCCAAATCAATAATCACAATCCCAAATCCGGTAGCTACAAAGAGCTTTTTCCCTTCTTCATATACCGAGAAGATCTCTTTGGAACCCATGATCTGTTTGTTCTTAATGTCAGCCATATTCACTACTTGATCACCTCTCAAAAAATCGATATTGGAGTTATCATAAACAATCACCAACAAATCATTATGTTCCAGATATTTCAGTTGACGGATCCCTATTTCAGAAAGTCCGTCAATTTTAGAAATAGTAGATCTTTCATATTGGTTATCTTTATCCAGCATCATAATATTTTTACCTGTACTGGCATAAATAGTATGTGGCGATACTGCAACATCAAAAAAAGAACGAAACGGAAGGTGTTCCCGAAAAGTTCCAATTGGAATTTGAGCATAAAGACCGGGAATTCCTCTCAATATAAAAAAGGAAATGAGAAGGAGTATCCATTTATAGTTGTATATCTGTTTCATTTTTTTAAGATTATCATTTACAATTAACGATATAATTCATTATTTGTTTTAATTTTTTTCAATCCAATAATAGAAATTGCAGATACTGCAAAGCTAATTACAACAACTGCTGTCAGAACATAGAAAAAGTCGGCTGGTTGCATTAAAACCGGATAATGACTAATGATATAAGCCCCGGAATCAGGTCCTAACTTAATCAATTTAAATGTTTGCTGAATCCAACACAAAAGAGAACCCACAAAGAGTCCTGCTAATCCGCCAATCAATGAAATAAGTACTCCCTCAGTCAAAAAAAGCGTATGAATTTGAGACGGTTTCATCCCCATTGTGGTCATAATTTCAATATCTTCTCTCTTTTCCACAATCAGCATCCCGATAACCCCAATAATGTTAAAGAGAGCCATTAAAATTACAAACAAGAGAATGATAAAGATGATCAACTTTTCAGATTTCATCGTTTTAAAAAGCAGTTCTTCCTGTTCATATTTATTTTTTACAACAAATTGATCACCAACAATGTTCTGAATCTCTTTTTGTTCCGAAAAAGAGTTTGATTCCTCTTTTAGAAAGAGTTCTAAAGAAGTCACTTCATTATCGTGCAGTGTTAACTCTCTGGCAAACTCTATAGGGACAAACACATACTGCTCATCATATTGAGTATGAGATAGAAACACTCCCGCAGCGGGCAAAAAGAGAGTCGTAAATGACTCCATCGGGTTGGAGAGATTTTTCCGTGTTCTGTTAGGATAGTAAAATTTGATCAGTTCCATTTGATTGAGGTTCAAATCGAGCGTCCCAGCCACGTATGCGCCCAGAACGACGGATTCCCTCCCCCCTTTATTTAAATCAAAAAAACCATCATAAAGAATAGTATCGATACCTGTTCGTTGAGGGTAGGCAGAATCCACCCCCTTCACGTGCGTCAACGTCTGTTTTTCGCCCAAAGAGAGGAGTACCATGTCGGAAAACACCTTTTCTACAGACTTTACCGATTTAATTTGCTCTAATTTACTGATATCAATCAAGTTAGGATCAAATGTCTTCCCTTCTTTGGGGAGGATCAAGTAGTCAGGATTAAACTGATTGAACGATTTCTCCACCAGATCTTGCAGACCATTAAATACTGAAAGTACAATGATCAGGGCAGCTGAACTGACCATAATCCCAATCATCGAAATGAGGGAAATAACATTGATAAAATTATGTTTTTTCTTAGAAAACAGATATCTTTTGGCAATAAAAAAAGGGAGTTGAAAATTAAATTTTCGCACCGTTTACTCTTTTAACAGATTTTCAATATTTTCGATATAATCCAATGAATCATCAATATAAAATTCCAACTCAGGAATCACTCTTAACTGGTTTCTCACTCTTTGTCCCAACTTATATCTAATCTCTTTGGTTCTACTTCTGATCATTTTGAGAACCTCTTGAGGATCTTTAGCATTAAAAATGGAAAGATAAACCCGGGCGATAGAAAGGTCTTTCGTTACTGTTGCTTTCGTCACCGTAATCATACAATTATAAACTGTAAGCTCACCAGCATGAAATATATCCGCCAACTCCACTTGTATTAATCTACCTATTTTGCTTTGTCTTGTCGATTCCATAATTCTCATTTTTTTAATAATCCAACATCTAATACGAACAACCCGCAAAGTTACATAAAAATATTGAGAGAAACCCTCCTATTTCCTTTTTAACCTTTTCATTTTTTCGCTATTCCCGGATTCTTTTATTATAGCAGTTCAATCAAGAATAATAGTGACTTAAAAAATCCCCCACTACAAAGAAACTACCTGAAATAAAAACAAAGTCATTGGGATTAATTTGCGATCTAAGATATTTAAATGTCTCGTAGACCGAAGGAGAATATAGGGTACAAGTCAATCCCTCTTTTTGGAAAATTGTCAGTAACTTTTCAGGGTCTAGGGCTCTATCAATAGGCGCTTTACAAAGGTAATATTGAAAATCGCGGGGTAAAACATCCACAATATGGGTCAAATCTTTGTCATCCACAAAACCCAGAATCGCATATTTTGTTTTAGCTTCAACAGCATTCAACTGAGGTACTATCAACTGAAAAGCATCCTGATTATGTCCTACATCACAAATAATCTGTGGTTTTTCACTAATCTGTTGCCATCTCCCCATTAACTGAGTGTTTTCTATCCAATTTTGAATTGCTTGAGCCAATTTATCCTCCTTAATTTTTAAAATTGAGTTCAACAACTCCACCGCATGGATAAAAGTGTTGATATTTTTAAGTTGATAATTTCCGGAAAGAGGAAACTCTATATAGGGATATATAATTTCATTATATCTTTTAATACGAATTGCTGTTTTAGAAGGATTCATACTCTGTACTTGTTCTACTTTAAGGTTATCAGTAGTTGTGTAGAGAGGTGCATTTTGGCGTGTCGCCACCGCTTGAAAAACAGGCAATGTTTTTGGGTTGGGTTCTCCAATCAAAACCGGCGTATCAGGTTTAATGATTCCCGCTTTCTCCATGGCAATTTTAGGCAACGTATTCCCCAATAATTGCTGATGATCTAAGCCTACATTGGTAATAATCGATAAAATTGGATGAATAATATTAGTTGCATCAAGCCGTCCGCCCAATCCGGTTTCTATAATCGCAATATCCACTTTCTGATTGGCAAAATAATCAAAAGCAAGAACGGTAGTAATCTCAAAAAAAGAGGGTTCTATCGGATCAATCTGGGATTGATATTTTTTAAAAAAATGAATTACTTCCTCTTCTGATATAGAAACTCCATTAATTTTAATTCTTTCTCTAAAATCAACCAAGTGAGGAGAAGTAAAGAGTCCTGTTTTATAATTTAACTCCTGAAAATAGGAACTGAGCAAGTGAGCAACGGAGCCTTTGCCATTGGTTCCTGCAATATGAATCGTAACCAGTTTATCTTGAGGATTTCCGGCCATTTGAGCTAACTCTTCAATATTTTCCAATCCCTCTTTATAAGCACTGCTTCCCTGTTTGTGATACATGGGAAAACGTGCAAATATATCCTCAAGAATTTGATGATAATTCATAAATTTCAGCAATAAATAAGTTGTTTAAGGTCTAAACTCAATAATTCTCAGCTCCTCCTTACCCGGTTCATAGCGTGTATTTCTTGCCCGGTTCACACACTCATTCCGAATTGTAGCAGAAGTTATTGTTGTTGAATATTTGGGTGTAGAGATCACTCTTGCGTCTCGTATCGTTCCATCTTTATTAACATGAACTTCAACATAAACAACTCCTTCCTCTTTAATAGTCATATCAGGAATCTTCAGCATTTTCCTTTTTCCGGTGCCATAGCCAACCGACCCGCCCATACCACCACCGTCACCCAAACCAATTCCGCTACCTCTTCCACCTCCAACTCCGGTGCCACTACCACCACCCGAACCCCCTCCCATTCCGGGACGGAAAATAGCGTTTGGATCCGGTCTTGGAGTTTGCACAGCAGGGGTTGTTGTTTGTGTTTGCTGTACCGGATTTGTAAATACAGCGGGCTGATTATCCACATTCTGGGTTTGCATATTTTGTGATGCAGCGGGTTGCTGATTGGCTCTCACTTGTTCTTGATTTCCACCACCGCCACCGCCACCGGCCCATTCAGAAAGTTCCACATAAATCATTTTTTTAGGTGGAGGGGGGGGATCCTGATATTTAAACCCATATAAAGAAAACAACAATAGCGTAAGAAGCGTCACCACGGTAGAGACGCTCAATGCTATTCGTTTATTTTTCTTATCTGTAGGAATCATATTTATTCTTTAGCTTCAGTTGCAAATATTAATTTAAAACGATCTGCTTCTTCAAACTGTTCATTCAATTGATTGAGTATATCCCACATAGTTACAACAGCTTGAAGAGGAACCTGGGCATCTGCACGCAAAACAATCAACTTAGGAATTGATGTATCTCCCGGCGTTATTCGGTACTCTTCAGCTGCCTCCAGCAAACGCAGCATCATCTCCTCTTCAGGAACAGGTTCGCTATTTCCTCCTTGTGGATTGACATAATAGTTACTTAAAGAATCTATATATACCTCTATATTCTTTGCCACCAAATGCTTAGAAGAATCACTTCTGGGCAAGTTGATTGAAATCGCATTAGGAGAAACAAGAGTAGAGGTGATCATAAAGAAGATCAGTAAAAGAAAAACCAAGTCAGACATAGATGTAGCACTAAAAGAAGAGCTAATCTTATTTTGCGTTTTAAGACCCATAATTTTTCAATTTTTAGTTTTTACGATTATAACGGTTCATGAAGTAGATCCATAAATTCGGTTGTTTTGGCTTCCAAAACATAAACCACAGAAGAGATTCTGGTAACAATCACGTTATAGAGGATATAAGCAATAACCCCTACAACTAGCCCTGCAATAGTAGTAATCATTGCAGTGTAGATCCCTCCTGCCAAATCTGCAATATTTACGTTATTGGCATTAGCCTCCATATTATGAAATGCGACTACCATACCCACAACAGTACCCAAGAAACCCAACATCGGTGCGGCACCGGCAATGGTAGCCAGGTAGGGAACACTTTTTTCCAATCTTTGAATCTCCAACTTTCCTGTATTTTCAATTGCTGTTGCAATATCTTCCAAAGGCTTTCCAATTCTGGTGAGTCCTTTTTCTATCATTCTTGCCAAAGGAGTGTCATTTCCCTTACACAAAGCCAAAGCAGAATCCACCTTTCCATCATGAATAAAATCTTTAATATTATTCATAAAGTTGCGTTCCTCCTTAGATGCTTTGTTTAAAGTGAGCCACCTTTCAACAAAAATGTAGATAGCCAGAAAAAACATGATATAGAGCGGAATCATGATCCACAAACTGTTCGGGTCAAATATAAAGTTGATAAACTTTAACTCTTTAACAACAGGTGCAGCAGCTTCGACTCCGGCAGCATCAGCAATTTGCAATAAAAACAAACTTTTCATACGACAAAATATTATTCAAGCAAAAATACAGTTCTTCTCTCTTTTAATTCAGCTATCATAACGTTTTTTCCTAACAGATTATTGTTAATATTCTTCCCCACTATTACTGAGCTATTTTAAATTAAAGTTGTATTTTTGTTGTTTATATTGATTATCTATTTTTTCTATGGCAAAATCCCAAAATACGCGATTCCATCAATTATCTAACAGGTCTGCAAAAAAAAGTGTTACAACTTATAAAAAAAGCAGTCCTAAGAAGACCAGAAAAAGCAAACAGAATTCGAAAGATTTCTTTGCTTTTTGGGGTAGTCCTAAGATGATTCAAGTGTATGGCATTCTTATTCTTGCCTTCTCTCTTTACCTTTTTACTGCTATAATCAGTTCCTATTTCGTATTTCAAAATGATGCACACCTTATTTCCACTCATACACCCGGAATTAAAAATATAACTGGAAAAGTAGGAGCCTATTGTGCTTATTATATTGTCCAGTTTACTTTCGGCTATTTTTCTATTGGATTTCCATTTCTACTTTTCATCTTGGGATTCTATCTGGCTTTTGGAAAAAAGATCGTTCCGCTTCTCTCCACAACACTGGCTACTATCATCACCATGGCCTGGTTTTCAACTTTGTTAGGTACTTTTTTAGTCAATGGTAATTCGGAATATATTTCAGGATTTTTTGGAAACTATTTAGCCAATCAGATGTTGCTCAAAACCGGTATATGGGGAACAATATTGATACTTTTAGCTTCCCTTTTCATTATTTTAATACTTTTTTACAACATTTCTCCCGTAAAAAGTTATCAGGCTGTTTCTTCTACGCTTTCAAAAAGAAGAAACAAAGAAGAGAAAGAAGAAAAACAAGAGTCAAGATCTTTTTCGTGGTTTAGAAGAAAAAAGAGTTCTAAGAGGGAAGAAAAATCTGAAGATATTAAGCTACCTGAACTCTATATTGAAGAGAGAAATAAGTTAACGGATGAGTATGATACCAATAAAATTATTTTTGATGATCACACCTCCGACAGTGAGAAATCTACCCCTATACAGGATTCAAATGTTGATTTCGAAATAGTTTCTTCGACTTCTAATTCTGACGATTCTATTCAATTTCCTTTAAATCAAGGGGGGGAGGAAGAGTATGACGACGAGGAAAATGGATTAACTGAGGCTGACGATGAAACACACTTTACTGAAGTTCTGGAGGATTATGATCCTCGTTTAGACCTCTCCTTTTATCAATTCCCAACCAGCGACTTGTTGAATGAGTACGAAAATAAGGAGATTGACATGTCTTTGGTCAACAAAGAGTTGCATGAAAACAAGAACAATATTGTCCGTACACTTGATAATTTTAAAATAAAGATAAAGAAGATATCTGCAACGATTGGACCAACTGTTACATTGTACGAGATTATTCCTGATGATGGTGTACGCATCTCTAAGATTAAAAATCTGGAAGATGACATTGCATTGAGCTTATCTGCATTGGGAATTAGAATTATTGCACCTATTCCCGGCAGAGGAACTATTGGAATTGAGGTTCCCAACAAAAATCCTCAGATGGTATCCATGAAAAGCATTATTGAATCAGAAAAGTTTCAAAACAATAAATTTGACCTGCCTATCGGATTAGGTAAAACGATCAGCAATGAACCTTTTGTAGTCGATTTAGCCAAGATGCCTCACCTATTGATGGCCGGAGCAACCGGACAAGGAAAATCCGTAGGGCTTAATGCTATCATCACTTCCCTACTCTACAAAAAGCATCCGTCTGAATTGAAACTGGTTCTTATTGACCCTAAAAAAGTTGAATTTACACTCTATACGGATATTGAAAAGCACTACTTAGCTAAACTTCCCGATACAGAAGAACCGATTATCACCGATTCCAAAAAGGTGATCCAAACTCTCAACTCTTTATGTGAAGAGATGGATCAACGTTACGATCTCCTTAAATTGGCTAAAGCAAGAAATATCAAAGAGTATAATGCTAAGTTTTGCAGTCGGAAGCTCTCTCCTGCATTAGGACACCGTTATTTGCCTTATATCGTACTTATTATCGACGAGTTTGGAGATTTGATCATGACTTCAGGAAGAGAAATTGAGACGCCGATTGCACGTTTAGCACAATTAGCTCGTGCTATTGGAATCCACCTGATTATAGCTACACAAAGACCTTCGGTAAATATTATCACAGGGATTATCAAAGCCAACTTCCCATCCAGAATTGCTTTCCGTGTGTCTTCCAAAATCGACTCCAGAACCATTTTGGATGGTAATGGCGCCGATCAATTGATTGGTAAGGGTGATATGTTGCTCTCCACCGGAAGCGATCTCATCCGTCTGCAATGTGCCTTTGTTGATACTCCTGAAGTTGAAAAAATTACTCATTTTATTGAAGAACAGCAATCTTACCCGGAAGCTTATATGCTTCCTGAATATGATATGGAAGAAAACAAAGGAGCGGATGAGGGTAAAAGTTCAACCGATGAACTTGATGAACTTTTTATGGATGCCGCTACACTTATTGTACAAACTCAAATCGGATCCACATCTAATATTCAAAGAAAAATGAAGTTAGGATACAACCGCGCCGGACGCATCATGGATCAGCTGGAAGAATTTGATATTGTCGGTCCCTCATTGGGAAGTAAAGCCCGTGAGGTGAAGGTCAGATCAGAAGAGGAGTTAAGACAAATTTTTATCAGAATGGGCTTGTTTGATTAAACAGAACTCAAAAAAGAAAGTCTATATAGATACAAGTTGTAATTAAATTGACAAAAATGAAAAAAACAATCATTAGTTGGGTCGCTTTTATCTCGTTTACTCTTTTGCTATTCTCTATAAAAGGGCAAACAACTGTAAATATGGATCAGGGTGCAGGAGCTATTCTGGAGGGTGTACTTGCAAAATATGACTCTTATTCAACCATGAGTATTGACTTTCAATTTCAGACTAAAAAAGAAAAAAAGACATTATCCTCATTAACGGGTAAACTGATTATCAAGAAGGAGAAGTATCATGCTACTTTAGATGGGGANATCTATGCCTGTGATAAAGAGAGTGTATGGAATTATCAAAAAGATGTAAATGAAGTGAGCATTTATGAGTATGATGAAACAGAAGTTCCTATTTTCCATCCCACTAAATTTTTAGCTAACTGGAAAAAGGAGTTTAAAGCACGTTTTATCCGAGAGGAGACAAAAAATGGTCGAATAGTGCAAATTATTGACCTGATCCCCCTTAAGAATAATAGTTACTATAAAATCAGAATCTATATAGATAAAAGCAAAAAAGAGGTAACCCAGACAGAAATTCACGAAAAAGATAACACGATCTATTTGTATAAAATCACAAAAATGGTTCCTAATGGAACTATTGATGATCAAACTTTTAGCTTTAAAAAAGAGCAATTTCAAGGTGTCGAAATTAATGATATGCGCTAATGAATTTGAGATTAAAACTGATTCTTTTTGCTCTTTTGAGTTTCAGTGTTACTTCCTGTAGCATCACAACAAACCTGAATAAGGATGAATCGGTCTTAATCAAAAATAGTGTTATTATTGAAGATTCCAAATCGGATCAATTTTACAATTTAATCGATTATGTTCGACCCATTCCCAATAAACGTTCAATGGGAATTTTTCTCATAAAACCCTATTTATACGCTAACAATCAACCTATTACTGACTCCATTACAGGTGAAATCATTAGCGATAGCAAAATAAGACAATGGTTGAGAAAGCGAGGTGAAAAGCAGGTTTTATATGATACTCTTGACCTGATTTACTCCACCAATCAACTCAAATCCGTACTGAGGCAACGAGGCTATTTTGACGCCCGGGTTATTCCTGAGGTCGTTCCTCGTCGCGAACAGGTTGTAGCAGTTAATTATCATGTATATACTGACTTACCTTATTACATCAGAGATATTAGTTACCAGGTTGGAATTACGGAGTATAAAAGGATTGTCATGCAAGATACTGCAAATTCTCTAATCAAAATAGGGATGAAGTACAATGAGGAAACCCTAATTCAAGAGAAAAACAGAATCCTCTCCTCTATCAGAAATGAGGGCTATTATCATGCCTCTACTTCGATTATTACGATAGAAGTGGACACTACCAATTCCCGAATTTTGCGAAATAAAAAAGGTTTCCCTACTGTCTCAATCAATATAAAACTCAATTTTGACAGAATTCAAGATGCAAAAACAAAAAACAAGCATCAATATAAATACACCTTTGACGAAGTTTACATATACACCAACTATGATCCCAGGTACGAAACCGGAACAGTTATGATGGATACCACCTTAATCACTGATACGAGAGAATATGGTGATCCTACGCACTACTATTACATTACACCGGTTATGATTAACAAAAAAGGTAAATTAGTGCATATCAACGATTTTAGATATTCTGTGATCAACAACTCCATCTACACAAAAAAAGGACATCCCTACTCACAAGAAGCCTATAATCACACATATAAAAGACTCAAGAATCTGAACAACTTCAACATTATCAACATCTCATTTGAAGAACATGTTTCAGATTCAGACTCCCTGTTGAAAAGAGGAAAAATCAACAGTATCTACAAGTTAACTCTAAGTAAACCCTGGGGTATTAAACCTCAATTGGAAGTACGCACCGATTTAAGTAGCTTTTCTTGTACTTACTTCGACAGAAATCTCTTCAAGGGTGCTGAATATTTGAACATCAATGGCTTTGTTAATATATTGTACTACAATTGGTTAAATAATTTACTGGGAAAAGAGGTAGGTGAAACAAAGGTTTATGGTGAATATGGGGGTAGTATTTCACTAAATCTTCCTTATTTTCTCATCATCAATACTCCCAGAGATGACTACAAAAAGGAATATCGTACTTCTGTTAGACTTGGAGGGAGCTACTCCCAACTTTTTTCCAGGTTAATGCTATTTTCCAGTCTTTCCTATTATTGGGGGGCACCCTCCACCCTATTCCATACCTTTTCACCAATTGACATTAGTACAATTGATAGTCGGGAAACACGAAATATCACTTTAATATCCTCATATCCTGAGAGTTATCAAAGAAAGTTTGACAAATTTATCCTTCTTTCAGTAAAATATGGTTTTAGTTACACTCATAGTAATGATTCCAAAAAAAGAAAGTTGTTTATTACCACCCTATTTGAATCTACAGGACTTACCCTCTCAACCATCAATTATTTTGTTGACAAAGAGAACAAATGGAAACTCTTTGATCAGTTCAACTATAGCGCCTTTGAGCGTGTAGACTTTACAATTCGCTATTTAAAAATNATATCCAATAAAAGCTCTTTTGCCAGTAGATTACACATAGGTTTTGCCATTCCAATTTACAATAGTGCAGTTATTCCTTTTGAGAAGAGTTTTTTCGCCGGTGGTGCAAACAGTATGAGAGGATGGACTTTTCGCCAATTGGGACCGGGAAGTTACCATTCTGACTCCTACCTCGAAAAAACAGGGGATATCAAATTAGAGTTCAATTTAGAGTATAGAGGTACCATATATAAAATCCTCAAATATGGTGTTTTTGCCGACTTTGGGAATATTTGGTTAAGCACTCCTTATGACGGAATGGAAAATGCTCATTTTGCCTTTGATCGTTTTTACAAAGAGATTGCCATGGCTGTAGGTGCCGGAATTCGTCTTGACTTTTCATCTATTGTCTTGCGTTTGGACTATGGATTACCCCTATATGACCCTACTGTTGGGAATGCCAACTCCCGATGGATTAATAAAGANTGGATTAGTAACAAAACCTGGCATTGGGCTCAAGGATTACAATTTGGGATCAAACATGCTTTTTAAGAACGATTTCATCTCTTTATTAATCAATGAGTTCCCTTACCTCATGACGCAAAGTCAGGAGGAAGCCATTGAAAAATTAGTTGACTTTTTATACAAGAAGGGAGAACGTCGTTTTTTTATACTTAGAGGATATGCCGGTACCGGAAAAACCAGTTTAGTTAGTGCTTTAGTTAAAACATTTGTTCAAAACCGACGCAATATCATTTTGTTGGCACCCACCGGGAGGAGTGCCAAGGTATTTTCATCTTACGCCAACACAGCGGCTTATACGATCCACAAGGTGATCTATTCCGTCCAAAACATAGATGGGAAACTCATCATGCGGCGTAAGATCAATCAACTATCCAATACCCTTTTTATTGTGGATGAAGTCTCCATGATTGCGCAATATCAACACCGGGAGGATTATTATCCGACAGGAAATCTTTTGGAAGATCTGATGCAGTTTGTATTTGAAGGAAAAAATAACAAGTTGATTTTCGTGGGTGATGATGCGCAGTTGGCTCCCATTCATGAGACTGAAAGCAAAGCATTGAATCTCTCGTTTATGAANNATTATTTCGATTTACTAGGCGAAGAGTATACCCTCACCGACATTGTGCGCCAAGAGGAGGAATCCGGCATATTGGTCAATGCCAACCTGTTAAGACAAGTCATCAAAAAAGAGAAAGTTGAAAAGATTCGCTTTTTATGTGACACTTACCCTGACTTTAAAAAAGTAGATGGAGTTAATCTGGAAGAATTATTACATCAGCTTTATTCCAACTTCAGTGTCGATGATATCATTATCATCACCCGTTCAAACTGGAGAGCCAATCTGTTTAATCAGGAGATCCGGAATAGAATTTTGTTCAGGGAATCGTTGATCAATGGCGGAGATTTGATCATGGCAGTCAAAAACAACTACTTCTATCTGAGTGAGGATCATGAGTTGGGATTGATTGCCAATGGAGAGATGATGGAAGTTCAAAAGGTGGTTAGAACCGAAGAGATGCACGGCTTTCAGTTTGCCGATCTGATGGTGCAACTGTGTGATTATCCNGACTTTCCCCCTTTTGAGATTAANGTAATTTTGAACACTCTTTTGTCCACATCTTCGGCACTTACTTTTGAGGAATACAATGCGTTGTATGAGTCAGTTTCACTGGATTATGCCGATATTACCAGCAAAAAAGAGCGCATGAAACTCCTCAAAGAGAATCCCTATCTGAATGCCGTTCAAATCAAGTTCTCGTACGCCGTTACCGGACACAAATCTCAAGGTGGTGAATGGAGCGTTGCCCTCATCGATTTCGTCCTTTTCCAAGATGAAGAGTTGACCATAGAGCATCTACGTTGGCTTTATACCGCCATTACCAGAGGAAAGAAGGAGGTGTATCTCATTAATTTTGACGAAATATAACAACTGCTTCAATTACGAATTACGAATTACGAATTACGAACGGATTTCGGATTTCGGAAGTTTGGTATTGAGTTTTTTATAAATATAACCCATTGATATTTAATTATTTATATTATTTTGAAATAAAAATAAAAGGGGGGCAGCATTGATGCTCCTCTTTAGTTATATTATTTCCCCACTCGCAAATATTATACCTTTCAGAAAATTGTGGACAATTACGAATTACGAATTACGAATTAGACCTCCCCTAGCCCCTCCAACAGGCTGTGTAAAAATTAAAAATTGTTAAATTAACAAAAAAATGTTAACAAAA
>JGI24712J26585_10000633_pt1 | contig 30024 bp, 22 predicted proteins | sample BioPla3DNA2_FD_26585 | JGI IMG/M metagenome (IMG submission 26585)
AAGCCGTGCCGCCGCTTTTGACTTGTCTGCAGGCTGTACGGGTTTTGTGTACGGCGTGGTGACGGCAGCGCAGTTTATCGGTACCGGCTTATACAAAAAGGTACTTGTGGTCGGGGCGGAAATGCTCTCGAGCATAACCAATTGGAAAGACCGCTCGACCTGTGTTCTTTTCGGTGACGGCGCAGGGGCCGCCGTCATGGGGCCGTGTGAGAAAGGCAGCGGACTGCTTTCCGCGTATCTCGGATCGGACGGATCGCTCGGGCCGCTTTTGTGTCTGCCGGCCGGCGGAACAAAAGAACCCATTACCGAAGAAGCAATGGCTCTCGGCCGCGACAAGCTCTATATGGAAGGCTCGGAAGTGTTTAAGGTTGCCGTGCGCCATATGGAGGCGGCAATAAGAAATGCGGTGGAGGCGATCGGAGAAGAGGTCAGCGCGATCGATCTTCTGATCCCCCATCAGGCAAACCGGCGCATCATCGATGCGGTAAACAAAAAGATCGGCTTACCGGAAGACAATGTCGTCATCAATCTGGACCGCTACGGCAATACGAGCGCGGCATCGGTGCCGATTGCGTTGTCGGAAGCCGTTCAAGACGGCCGGCTGCAGGAAGGGGATCTTTTGGTGATGACCTCTTTCGGCGCGGGCATGACCTGGGGTGCCGTGGCGGTACGCTGGAATAAAAAGGAGCTTTCGTGAAAACAAGAATAACCGAATTAATAGGGATCCGCTATCCGATTCTGCAGGGCGGCATGGCCTGGGTGGCCTCGCATCCGTTGGCGATTGCCGTGTCAAAGGCGGGCGGTTTGGGTGTGATCGCCGGCGGTTCGGCGCCTGCGGATGTGATCGAAAAAGAGATTGATGCGCTCAGACAGGCAACCGATGCGCCGTTTGGGCTGAATATTATGCTCTTGTCGCCTTTTGCCAAAGATTTAGTGCAATTGGCTATCGACAAGAAAGTGCCCGTGGTGACCACCGGCGCGGGAAACCCCGCTCCGTTTATAGAGGATATGAAAGCCGCAGGGATCAAAGTGATTCCCGTGGTGCCGTCGGTGGCTTTGGCGGTGCGTATGCAGCGCTACGGCGCCGATGCCGTTGTGTTTGAAGGCACCGAAGCCGGCGGACATATCGGCGAGCTGACTACCATGGCCGCGCTTCCGCAGGTCGTGGATGCGGTGGATATTCCCGTTGTGGCAGCCGGCGGTATTGCCGATGCGCGCGGTTTGGCCGCCGCATTCTGTTTGGGTGCACAGGGCGTGCAAATGGGCACAAGACTGCTTGCAACAGAAGAAGTGCGGCTGCATCCGAACTATGTGGACCGGGTACTGAAAGCCAAAGACCGAGACGCGATCGTGTCCGGGCGTTCGACGGGGCATCCTGTCCGCGCGTTGAAAAACCGGTTTCAGCTGCATTATATCGAACGGGAGAAACAGGGCGCATCCACAGAGGAACTGGAAGCGCTGGGTGCCGGGCGCCTGCGGGCTGCTGTGGTGGATGGCGATGTGGAAAACGGCAGCGTCATGGCCGGTCAGGTGGCCGGACTGGTAAAAGAAGTGCTGCCGGTGGCACAGATTTTTGAGGATATGGTTGCCGGAGCCGAAACCGTACTGGCTGCGGCCCAAACGAAATGGGACGTGTAAATTTGCGCACCGCGTTTTTGTACCCCGGACAGGGGGCGCAGTATGTGGGTATGGGACAGGACTTCTACGATGCGTATCCGGTGGCCAAAGCCGTGTTTGCCCAGGCCGATGCCGTTTTGCAAAAGAATCTGACCAAGACAGTATTTGAAGGGCCGCAGGAGGTTTTGTCGCAAACCGAGAACACGCAGTCGGCCATGCTGACCGTTTGCACAGCCATCACGCAATTGCTGGAAGAACACGGCGTTTCGGCAAGCCATGCAGCGGGGCTCAGCCTCGGGGAATACGCCGCTTTGGTTGCAGCCGGCACGCTCCCGTTTTCTGAAGCGGTACAGCTGGTGGAAGACCGCGCCCGCTTCATGCAGGAAGCCGTACCACAGGGGATTGGCGGCATGACGGCCGTGCTCGGCTTGTCGGCAGACGATGTGCAGGCGGCCGTTCGTAAAGGGCAAAACGCAGGCGAGGTGTATGTAGCCAACTACAACGCACCCGGGCAGATCGTGATCACCGGGACAAAAGAAGGTCTGCAGGCAGCAGGAGAAGAAGCGGAAAACAGAGGCGCTCAGCGCCTGATTCCTCTGGATGTGAGCGCGCCGTTTCATTCGCCGCTTTTGGATCCGGCGAAAAAACGCCTGGCAGAACGCCTGCAAACCGTCGTGTTTTCCCCGCTGACAAAGCGGGTATATGCGAATGTGGACGCAAGGCCCATCGCATCGGAACAAGACATTCCGGCGCTTCTGGCCAGACAGGTGACCGGCAGCATCTACTTCCAGCAGAGCATACAGGCCATGCTGGAAGAAGGGGTAAGCCGTTTTATCGAGATCGGGCCCGGAAAAACACTCACGGGTTTTGTGAAGCGCATCGCGCGCGAACAAGGCGCTGCACCCAAGCTGGTCAATATCCGTACGGTGGATGATTTCACGGCGTTTATCCGGCAGGAAAAGGAAATGAAAGCATGAGACTACAGGGAAAAAACGCGATCGTAACCGGAGCCTCCCGGGGCATCGGACGGGCGATCGCCTTATCGTTTGCCAAAGAAGGCGCCAATATTGCCTTCACCTATACAAAAGATGAAGAAGGCGCCGGCATCACCCGCCGTCTGCTTGAAGACGAAGGCGTACGTGCGCTGGCTGTCTGCGCCGACGGCAGCGACGAAGAACAGGCGGCAAAGCTGGTAAAAGAGGCCACGGACGGTTTGGGTCCTGTGCATATCCTGGTTAACAATGCAGGCATCACGCGCGACAATCTCTTATTGCGCATGTCTGCAGATGACTTTGACCGCGTTTTGGATGTGAATCTAAAAAGTGCCTTTTTGCTGACAAAAGCCTGCGCACGCGGTATGATGAAACAACGCTATGGAAAAATCATCAATATATCCTCCGTAGTGGGCGTGTTCGGCAATGCCGGCCAGGCAAATTACGCCGCGTCCAAAGCGGGGCTCATCGGCCTGACAAAAACGGTCGCCAAAGAACTGGGCAGCCGCGGGATACGGGTCAATGCGGTGGCACCCGGTTTTATTCAAACGGATATGACCGAGGCGTTGCCGGAAGAGGTAAAAGAGAAAATGCTGGGCAGCGTTTCGCTGGGTTCTTTCGGTACACCAGACGATGTCGCTGCTTTGTGCGTCTTTCTCGCATCCGGTGATGCGGATTATATTACGGGCCAAGTGCTGCATGTAGACGGCGGCATGGCATAAATTCAGGAGGTATGAAAATGACAGTAGACAAAGTAATCACCATTGTGGCAGAACAATTGGGACAGGACGCATCGGAAATTACCGCCGAAACGTCCCTGCAGGACGATCTGGGCGCGGATTCCCTGGACGCCGTAGAAATTATTATGGCGCTGGAAGACGAGTTCGATATTGAAATTTCGGATGAAGAAGCGCAGACATTCAACAATATCGGAGAAATTGCGCAGTATATCGATGGACAGCTCGAATAAAGAACGACGCGTGGTCGTGACCGGACTGGGGTGCTTGACCCCGGTCGGCCACGGCAAGCAGGCGTTTTTTTCCGCGCTCCTGGCCGGGGAATCCGGCATCGGGCCGATCACCCGCTTTGATGCGTCGGATATTACCACGCGCATCGCCGGCGAGATTACAGACTTTGTCCCGGAAGACCATATGGACAAAAAGGCCGCCCGACGCATGGACCGCTACACGCAATTCGGCGTTGCCGCCGCCCGCATGGCGATGGAAGACGCGCAGCTTCACGCACAGGACTACAATCCTTACCGGATGGGGACCATAATTGGAACCGGTATCGGCGGCATAGAAACCTTTCAGCAGGCGGCCGACACGCTTGCAACGAGAGGCCCGTCCCGCATGGGGCCGTTTGTGATTCCGATGCTGATTCCAAATATGGTGTCCGGCATGGTTTCCATTGAACTCGGGCTAAAGGGTTCGTCGATGGCCATTACGACCGCCTGCAGCTCGGCGACGCATTCCATCGGCGAAGCGTTTCGCATGATCAAGCACGGCTATCTGGAACTAGCGGTCACAGGCGGCGTAGAGGCGCCGATCTCCCCGATTGCCGTAGCGGGCTTTGCCGCCATGCGCGCCATGAGCACAAACAACGACGATCCGCAGGGCGCCATGCGTCCCTTCGACAAAACGCGCGACGGATTCGTGATGGGAGAAGGCGCGGGGATCCTCGTCTTGGAAACCCTCGAAAACGCGCAAAACCGCGGGGCGCATATCTACGGCGAAATTATCGGCTACGGTTCCACCTCCGATGCGTTTCATATGACCGCACCCGCAGAAAACGGGGAAGGTGCGGCCATGGCCATGCGCCTCGCCATAGAAGAAGCCGGGCTCGAACCCGCACAGATCGACTATATCAACGCGCACGGCACATCGACCCCGTTAAACGACAAGCTGGAAACCCTGGCCATCAAAACCGTATTCGGGGCCGACGCAAAGAAGCTGGCCGTCAGTTCGACCAAGTCGATGACCGGGCATTTGCTGGGTGCGGCCGGCGGGGTGGAGGCGATTGCCACGCTGCTTGCCATGGAAGAGGGAAAGATCCCGCCCACGATGAACTACCGGGAACCCGATCCGGCATGCGATCTGTTTTATGTACCCAATGAAGCCATAGAGAAGTATATATTTTACGCTTTGTCCAATACACTGGGCTTCGGCGGCCACAACGGCACCCTCGCATTCGGGAAAATCTGAGACGAAAAAGACAAAGACACACAGTAAAAAGGCTGTGTGTCTTTTTTTGTGGAAATACCATCGGGTGCAAGGGTCGAAATACCGCGCACACGCGGCGCTTTGCGCGCCCGGCCTGCGCCGCTTGTGAAGCGGAAGAGTATGGATACCGTAGCGGCGATCGTAGTGGCCGGCCCTGTCCCGGCCACGGGCCAAACGGCCGCTGAACCACGTGCTGTGGGTCAAAAAAACCGTCTCCTCGGGGACACACAGTAAAATGCTGTGTGTCTTTTACTTATTTACAAGTAATTGTGCGGGATTTGTTCAGATTGTACTTCTTATGTGATATACTAAATGCAATTAGGGGGAATGCAAGCATGGAACATAGAGAAATGCGGATCCCGCGTCGGTTTTTTAAAGACCAGGTATACGACCGGATTCGCGAATTGATTGTGTCGGGCCAGTTGCGCCCGGAAGAAAAACTGAATATACAGCTTTTGGCCGATCAGCTCGGAGTCAGCCGCACGCCGGTACGGGAAGCTTTATTGCGTCTGGAACTGGACGGGCTGGTCGTTTCCAAGGCAAACAGCTGGACGCAGGTTGCGCCGATGGAAAAAAACGAAGCGGATGAACTGTATCCGATCGTTTGGGCATTGGAGATTCTGGCGCTCGATCTGGCATTTGCCAATATAACACCCGAAGATATCGACGAATTGGAAGAGATGAATGAACGCCTTCTGACGATGGCATCGGATGATCCCACGGCATTCCCGGATGTGGACAATGCGTTTCACAAAAAACTGATCCGCCTGGCCGACAATCAGGAGCTGTCCATTCTGTTGAGCGGTTTGAAAATGAAAATCCGCCGAATTGAAAACTACTATTTCCGGCAGGTGGATGTAAACAAGACGTATAAAGAACACAGTAATCTGATTGCAGCTTTGCGCGACAACGACAAAACCCGCGCGCTGCGCTCATTGGAACGCAATTGGCGCTATAGTCTGGAACAATTGCAGAAGTATTTGTAAACCGCTCTGCAAAGATGCGATGGCCAATCGACGGAACAAAAGGGTCGAAAAAGGACTTCTCCGCAACTGCCGGAGGACGCTTTTTCGACCCTTGCATGTAGACAGCTTTGTGTCAACGGGAGCGCCGGCGTGTGCCGTAGCGCATAATGGCATCGGTTAAGGCCTGCAGGGTTTCCTGCGGCCGGTCGTCTGATCCGCCGCGCAATTGGATACCGATCAGTCCCTGTTCGTTCAGACGAAGGGCGATGGGGTCTTGCGGATGCAGCCAGCTGAGCGTGTGAGAGATCGCGTGGGTGTCAAAGGCGTGGCGGAAGTCGCGCGCCATGGCGGCCGCCCAGGAATTGCCGGGATACACGAGGGTTTCATCCAGCTGCACGGGTTCGCCGGCCGACAAGCCGGAGAGAATCGCGTAAAAACCGTGGCCGCTGATATCGAGCGAAGAGCGAAAGTCGGCATCGGTGTAATCGGTAAAGGCAAATACGATGCTTTGCTGCAGCCAGATTTGTGAGGCATTGTCCAATACCGTCTGAAAGAGGGCTGTTTGCAGGGCAAACGTGGTGTGATCCTCTCTTACATCAAAAACCAGCACCAGCGGCTGCACGCGGCTGACACCGGGGCGTGTGCCCGATACGATACTGCCATGTTCGGTGTCGATACGGAAGGTGTCGCCATTGGGGTTCAGCTTGCTGTTTTGCATCAGCAACGCAGCATAGTCCAGGCGTTCTTCGGGTGTCTGTAAGTCGGCCACCTCCTGCCGGACGGCGGCGTATTCTTTGTAAAAGGGGGTATACGGCGCTTCCTGTGCGGTGTTTCGGCCCCAGGTGTAAACCAAAAGAACAAGAAGCAGTAAAAAGATCCGCAGGCTGTTTTTCCCCAGATGTTCGGTGAAGCGAAATAGTTCCCGGACGGCCTGTACCGGGTTCAAAAACTGCAGAAAATCCTGCCCGAGGCCGGTAAAATACACGCCCATGCGTTCGTAACTGTCCTGCATGGAAGTTTTGGCCAGCAGGACCGCAATCACAAGCAGAGAAACAGCTATCACAGGAATGCCCCAGGTCCACCAGGCAGACAAACCGGTTTGCCGGATGCTTGCCGTGAGATTGATCAGCGATGGATAGGTAAAGTTCACCGGTCCGAAAGAGGTCGGTATGGCCCCGTACGGATTGGCGCCGAGCGTCAGCCCGAGCAGACCGAGTACAACAAACAGGACGAGGATCCGCATAAACTGCTCCATCATCAGCAGGCCGATTTTTCGGATGCGGAGGTCTTCATGCTGTGCCGGAAAAAAGTACAGCCCCAAAAGGATCACAAGCAGCAGCCGGTGATCGGCGGCCGTACCCGTGCGAAAATAGGGCAGCAAAAAAACAAAGCGGTACAAAATCACTTCCATAACGGCCCAAAACCAGACGGGCATGCGCGGCCGGAAGTGCAGGCGCGTACATACCGCGCCCAATACGGCGCGCAAGAAAGCGGCCAATACCGCAATACCCATGGCCTGCGGCAGACTGTTGGACAAAAGCGTGGCTACATGCCGGCCCAAAGGATCGGTGCCGAAACGCTCCAGTCGGTTCGGTGCAACCGGATGAATCGATTCCACCGCCAGATTGCCTTCGTTCATTTGCAGGGCGGTACTGTACGGGGAAGCCATGGACGGCTGCAGCATCCAGAGCAGCGGGAAGAAGGCAAGGGCTGCCAGCAGGATCCATAAATAGGTTCGGCGTTTGGTTTTCTTCTCGTGTTCCATAGAACTCCTTTTCTGTCGGGTCAGATTCTGTTATCGTATTACCAGTATACCCGATCCGATGCGGATTCGCATATTCTTGTGAAAAAGACTTCCATTCCTTACATAACATGAAAGGATATCCGGTGAGAATCGGGTACAGATAAACGAATACGAAAACAAAGGAGTTTTTATGCGCATATTGATAACCAATGATGACGGGATTTTTGCCGACGGGATGCTAACCCTCGCGCGGGCACTCGAACAGGAACACGAGGTCCATATCGTGGCGCCGGATACGCAACGCAGCGCACAGAGCCACGCGATTACCATACTCGAACCCATGACCATTAAAAAACAGGCGATCCGGGGCATCAAAGGACCGGCCTACAGCGTGACCGGCACGCCGGCAGACTGTGTTCGCGTTGCGATTGAAGCGATCTCAACCGATGCGCCGTATGATCTGGTGGTGTCGGGCTTGAACTACGGGTTAAACGCAGGGATGGATGTTTTGTATTCCGGTACGGTATCGGCTGCAGTAGAAGCCAATTTGTACGGACTTCCGTCGATTGCGGCATCCTGTGAGGTCATAGACGGCGCAGCGCAGTTTGTCCCCGCGGCAGAGGCGGTGAATGACTTTATCCGCCGAAACGGAGGGCAGCTTCTGGAGCACAAAATCCTTTTGAATATGAACTTCCCCTATGCGATGCAAAATGCGGCGCCGCTGCAGATTGCCGAGATCGGCGACCCGATTTTTGACACCTTTACCCTGCAGGAGGACGGCGACGAAATGACGCTGATGGCCAAAGGACGAAAAGAGATTCAATTCGCCGAAAACACCGACCGCTACTATCTGGACCGGAATCTGCCCACGATTACGCCCATCCAGTACAATTTCACGCACAGAGACTGGATGGAGCGCTTAAAAAGTTGGAAAGCTTGAACGGCACCCCCTGTTCGGAGTATAATAAAGTTTAGCTGATTTGGAGGAACTATGTTTGATGCGCTGATACTCGGCGGGGGAGCTGCGGGTTTAGCCTGTGCGATACAGGCGGCCAAACGGGGCTTGTCGGTCTGTGTGCTGGAACGAAACGAGGTTTTCGGAAAGAAAATACGTGCCACGGGAAACGGGCGCTGCAATGTGTCGCATATCGACATGCAACCTTTTCATTATCATGGAGCGGGGCACGATTTTGTAAACCCTGCCTTGCAAGCGTGCAGCGAAACGGTCCTGGCAGACTTTTTTGCCACACTCGGGATGCCCCTGACGGCTTTGGAAGACGGGCGCGTTTTTCCACATAGCCTGCAGGCAAAAACCGTGGTGCATGCGCTGACAAAAGGTGCACAGGAAGCAGGTGCCGAACTGGTGTCAAACGCATATTGCAAGCATGTGGAAAAAGAGACAGGCGGTTTTACCGCCACGCTGTTTGACAACCGGACCGTCCGCGCAAAAAAATGCGTTCTTGCCACAGGCGGGGCCAGTATGAAAAAAAGCGGATCGGACGGCAACGGATACGCGTTGGCCGAACGCTTTTCCCATACGGTGAAAGACACCTTCCCCGGAATTGTGGCACTTCATTTGCAAGGCCGCATACACAAAGAGTTAGACGGCGTCAAAATACCCTCCAAACTTACGCTGACAATCGACGGACAAAAAATCCGGGAAGACCGGGGCGACATTCTGTTCACATCGTATGGCTTATCGGGGCCGCCGGTGCTGCAGCAGAGCCGGCATGTGCTTTGGGCACTGAAAAACGGCCGGACCCCCGCGCTTTCTTTATGTCTTTTGAGAGAAGACTGGATGCATACCGAAAAACTCTACGCGTTTTTCAAAGCACACAAAAGCACCGCAGGCGATGCGCTGCGACTGCTTTTGCACGACCGGATACCGGGCCCGTTCTTGCGGGATATCGGCCTGAAAGAGAATGTGCCGCTGGCCTCACTCCAGCACAGGGATCTGCAAAAACTGATTGCGGCCCTGCGCAGCTGGACTTTCCTGCCGAACGGCTCCCGGCCGCTGGAGCACGCCCAGGTGACCTGCGGCGGCGTAGATACCGATGAAATACACGCGGAAACCATGGAGTCAAAACGGGTTCCCGGCCTGTATTGTATCGGAGAACTATTGGATGTAGACGGCGATTGCGGCGGTTATAATCTGCACTGGGCTTTCGCATCAGGCATATTATGCGCGAAAGCTCTATAGGGAGGTGCGCCTTTGTTACAAATGAAAAAAGACCTGGATCAACGTTTCCGGGAAGGGAATCCGCTGCGTATCGGCGTAGTGGGAACGGGGAAAATGGGTGGTGCGCTGCTTTCCCAGCTGCGTGCCCTGCCGGGGATCCGTCCCGCCGTGGTGGTGAACCGTACGCCGCAAAGAGCGCTGGATGCGCTAATGCGCGCAGGGTACGAAAGCGACAGCTACAAAATGGCCGAAGGCCGCAAAAAAGCCCTGGCGGCGTATGAACAGGGAAAAATCATCGTCACAGACGACTATCATCTGGCACTGAGCCTTCCTCTGGAAGGGATCGTGGATGCCACGGGAAACCCCTCACTGGGAGCGGAATTAGCGGTTGCAACCATCGACGCCCATATGGATATTGTCATGCTGAATGTGGAAACCGATGCGGTGGTGGGTTCCATCCTGTTGGAAAAAGCCAAAAAGCAGGGTGTGATTTACACCGGTTCCGCAGGGGATGAACCCGGCGCCATTATGGAATTGTGCGCCACCGTGCTGGGCAACGGCTTTCGCCTGCTGGCCGTGGGAAAAGGAAAAAACAATCCGCTGAACCGCTACGCTACCAAAGCGCAGCTGGCGGAAGAAGCGGAAATGAAAGGGCTTCGGCCGGAGATGCTCGTAGGCTTTGTAGACGGCACCAATACCATGATCGAAATGACTGCCGCAGGCAATGCCTTGGGTTTTGTACCCGATGTGCCGGGCTTGTACGGCCGCCGTTTAAGCGTGGCGGATATGCCTGCTTTTTACCGCACAAAAGACGACGGCGGGGAACTCAACCGCTACGGCATTGTGGACTATTCGTTTGGGATTGCACCGGGTGTCTATGCGATCGCCACAACCGATTCGCCCGATGTCAAGGAGATTATGCGCTATGTGAGCATGGGGAAAGGCCCGAACTATGTGTTTCACCGGCCGTTTCACTTAACCAGTCTGGAAACCCCCACATCCATCTACAAAGCGATCGTCTGCAAAGAGCCGACCGTTGCACCGGAAGCGGGGCAGTTCTGCGACACCGTGGCCATCGCCAAGCGCGCCATCAAAAAAGGGGAAGCCATCAGCGGCATCGGTTCCGACGATGTATACGGAACCATCGTAACACATGCAAGTCAGCAGGAAGACAAACTGCTCCCCATCGCGCTGATCACCCCGGGCACCATTGCCGCAACGGACATACGAAAAGGGGAAGCCATGACCGGCTTCCATGTGGAACACACCGAACCGATGCTGATCCACAAACTGCGGGAAGAACAGGATCAAAGTATCTTTACCCGGTAGGAAACCGGCGTTTCCCCATCGAATAAACCGCATTCGCAACCCTGCTTCGTTTTGAGAGAAACGAGTCAGGGTTGTTTGCTATACATAAGGACAATTTTGCTGCCTTTGCACAGGAAAGATGGACAGAGTCTGTTTGATGAGGAACGAAAGAAGATTAGGAAATCAAGGGATACGATAAGAAATGGCAAAGGGAAGAGCTGGCTTTTTCATCCTTTTGCGTTTGGGTTGTCGTTCGGTCTTAATATACTCTTTTGCCTTTATCGAACGGTTCGACGCATTTTTCCCGTTGCAAACAGGGGAAACAAGTCCTGAAACCTGTATAAATGCGCAATACTATGCACTTTATTCTTGACAAATAGACGCCTGTTCGATTATAGTAAGGCATGTAGACCAAAAACGAGGAGCAGAAGAGTACGGTGCAGGGGGCGTGCAGAGAGTGGAGTGGTTGGTGAAAACTCCAAGGAACCCGTGTCGGAAAATCGCCTGTGAGTTGGATTCTTCCCGTGTCGCGTGCGTTAACGTAAGCTGAGTTACGACTTTTGTCGTATAAACACGGGTGGTACCGCGAAACCGTTCATTTCGCCCCTGCAGAAGCAGGGGCTTTTTATTTGTCTGGAGGACCGTATGCATTTTGAACAATTATCCAAAGAAAAAGCGTCCAAGCGCGAGCATGCCATTTCCGAATACTGGAACAGCATCAATCTTTTGAAACGCTCGGTAGAAACAAGAAAAGACGCAGAGCATTTTATCTTTTATGAAGGGCCGCCCACAGCCAACGGGAAACCCGGCATTCACCATGTTATTGCCCGCACGCTGAAGGACCTTACCTGCCGCTACAAGACCATGAAAGGCTATCGTGTAGAACGAAAAGGCGGTTGGGACACACACGGCCTTCCTGTGGAAATTGAAGTGGAAAAAGAACTGGGTCTGCACAATAAGCAGGATATCGAAGACTACGGCGTGGAGGCATTTATTAAAAAATGCCGTGAGTCGGTGTTCCGCTACGAGAAATCCTGGCGCGATATGACCGAAAAGATCGCCTTTCTGATCGATATGGACGATCCCTATATTACGATGGAAGACCGCTATATCGAATCGGTATGGCATATTCTGGACACCATGAACAAAGACGGTGCCATTTATGAGAGCCACAAGATTCTGCCGTACTGCTCGCGCTGCGGTACGGGACTGGCCAGCCACGAAGTAGCCCAGGGTTATAAGGAAATCAAGTCGGAAACGGTGATCGCGAAGTTTAAGAAAAAAGACGAAGACGCCTATTTTCTTGCCTGGACGACGACGCCCTGGACCCTGCCGTCCAATGTGGCGCTGACCGTGCATCCGAAAGAAGAAATCGTCAAAGTGCGCCAAAATGATGAAGTGTATTATCTGGCAGCGGCCCTGGCCGACAAAGTTCTCGGTGAAGACTATGAAGTGATAGAACGCATGGCCGGAAAAGAGCTGGAGCATATGCAGTACGAGCCGCTCATGGACTTTATGAACGTGGAAGGCAATGCTTATTTTGTGACACTGGCGGATTATGTTACAGCAGAAGACGGTACCGGCATCGTACACACCGCCCCCGCCTTCGGGGAAGACGACTATCAGAACGGGGTCAAATACGACCTCGCCTTTGTGCAGCCCGTCAATACGGAAGGAAAGTTTACCGAAACGCCCTGGAAAGACATGTTTGTTATGGATGCAGATCCTCTGATTGTGGATTGGTTGCGCCAGGAAGGCAAACTGTATTCCAAACAACGCATGGAACACAATTATCCGCACTGCTGGCGCTGTGATACCCCGCTTTTGTATTATGCGGCCCCGTCGTGGTATATCGAAATTACCCGCGTAAAAGAGCAGATGATCGCGGAAAACCAAAAAGTCAACTGGTATCCGCCCTTCATGGGGGAAAAACGCTTCGGGAACTGGCTGGAGAATCTGAATGACTGGGCTATTTCGCGCTCGCGTTACTGGGGTACGCCGTTTCCCATGTGGCGCTGCAATGATTGCGGGAAGACCGAATCCATCGGATCCAAACAGGAACTGGTGGACCGTGCGATCGAAGACATCGACCTGTCCATCGAGCTGCACCGCCCCTATGTAGACGAAGTGCATATCAAATGCCCGCATTGCGGGGGCGTGATGACCCGGGAAGAGGATGTGATCGACGTCTGGTTTGACTCGGGTGCAATGCCTTTTGCCCAAAGACACTATCCGTTTGAACACAAGGACGATTTTGAAGAAAAGTATTTCCCCGCAGACTTTATCTGCGAAGGGGTGGACCAAACCCGCGGCTGGTTCTATTCCTTGATGGCGATCTCCACCTATATGACCGGGCGCTCGCCGTATAAGTCGGTTTTAGTAAACGACCTCGTGCTGGACAAAGAAGGCAAGAAGATGAGCAAGAGCCGGGGCAATACCTTAGACCCGTTTGCGCTGATTGAAGAATACGGCGCCGATGTAATCCGCTTTTACTCCCTGTATGTGTCCAATCCTTGGGTGCCGACCCGATTTGATGTCGACGGCCTGCGGGAGGTGGAATCCAAGTTCTTCCGCTCCTTTAGAAATGTATACAACTTCTTCTCTCTGTATGCCAATACGGAGACAGAAGATGCCTTTACCGAAGAAATTCCCTATGCGGACCGCCCGGAGATTGACCGCTGGATCCTGTCGCGGTATCACCATCTCATCGGGATGTATCACGAAGAGATGGACCGTTTTGAACTGACCAAAGTTGTGCGTGCCATAAACGACTTTGTGATCGAAGATTTGTCCAACTGGTATATCCGCAGAAACCGCCGCCGCTTCTGGAAAGACGGCATGGACGATGACAAAAAAGCCGTGTACCAAACCACGCGTGAAATCCTGAGCGGTATTGCACAGCTGGTGGCACCCTTTACACCGTTTATCGCCGAAGAAATCTATCGCCATCTCACCGACGGTGAATCGGTTCATCTGACCATCCTGCCCGAACCGCAGGAAGCGGCCTTGGAGGATGCGCTGGAAGAAAAAATGGATCTGGTCCGCCTGATAGTCACCCTGGGACGCGCCTCCCGGGAAGAAGCCAAGATCAAAGTGCGCCAGCCGCTGCAGGAGATCGTGGTAGACGGAAAATACGAAGCCATGCTCTCCGATCTGTCGGATCTGATTCAGGAAGAGCTGAATGTAAAAAATGTGCGCTTCTCCCAGGACCTTACCGCTTATATGAACTATTCGCTGAAGCCCGACTTCCGCGCGGCGGGTTCGGTATTGGGCAAGAAGATCCGTTCGTTCCAGAAGGCTTTGACAGAAGGTAACGCTAGGGAATTCCTGGATGAAATGGAAGAAAAAGGTTCTGTTACGATGGAACTGGACGGCGAGAAAACCGTCATTCTGCCGGAATACGTAGAAACGAAAGTATCGGCAAAAGAAGGTTTCAACGTTGCCATGGAAAACAAAGTGTCGCTGCTTTTGGATACCACCTTAACCGACGAGCTGCTTGCAGAAGGCTATGCGCGCGAATTTGTATCCAAAGTGCAGCAAATGCGTAAAAACAACGACTATGAGGTGCAAGACACCATTGTGACCGCTTTTGCGGCAGAAGACGATGTGGCAGAGGCTCTGCTGGCCCACGAAGACTTCATCCGGAAAGAAACCCTCACAACCGAACTGGTGCGAAAAGAGACACTGGAAGAAGAAGCGACCCCGCTCAACGACAAAGAAATCCGCATTGCACTGACACGAAACGAATAAACCAAAAAACATCCCTGCCGTTTGGCGGGGATGCTTTTGTTTTTGGCTATTTAATAAGGCTGTGCACGTTTACCTGTCCGTCGGATACCATGCCGCTGATTTCTACCGTATCACCCGGAGCGGCAAACACGATGGCCGAACCGATCTCTTTTGCGGACGCGCGATAAACCCATTCGTCTTCTTCTACCAGGAAGTAGAACAGGGTATTTCCGTCGACGACAACTTCCTGTATTTCTTTCAGGGTCACCGTTTTTTCTATGGCCTCGCCGGTTTCTTCTTCCAAGGGTGCATGCCCGGAGGCGTAGGTCTGCAGGGCGTCGGAAACCGTATCGCGCACGATGACTTTGGTGAAGTCGGCCGCATCGACCAGCGCGTAGAGCTTGGCGACGTTGGCATCGTCTTTCAGACTCATAAAGTACACGGGGTTTCCGCTTAAGTTCAGCAGCACAGGAAATGTGGGGTCATAGTTTTTTTCCTGCACCGCCCCTTTGGCAGAAGACATGGCCGCTTCTTCTGTTGCAGAGGGTACGGCATAAAACTTGGCTTCCTTGGTGCGCAGATTGACATAGTAGAATCCTAAGTTGGACGTGTCGGCCCGCACGGAAGTCACGCCGGTTACCAGATTGATATCGGTATCCAGGGAGATGTAATTGTAGCCGTTGGTGGTTTTCGTGACGTTTTTCTGTCCGAAGACGGAGTTGAAGAACCCGCCCTGATACATGCCGCGGGCATCCAGCTGCTGCATGATCACTTCCGACGGATAGACGCGGTCGACCCAATCGGGCATATGGGCGGTTTCATAGGCGGTGCTTTCCCCCGTGTTGGCATTGGTCAGAATGGCGCCTTTGGCATCCAGCCCGCCAAAAAAGAAAATGCGCTTGGTCAGGATCGGCGTTACATAAAATGCTTCGCCTTCGTCGTTCAGTTCAAAATTCGTTTCACCGAGCAGATGAAACGGGTACTGAAAACGGATTTTCCGGTGAATATTCCGAAACAGAAAGTCGCTGGAAGAGTAAAAGACCGGTTTGTCCAGCTTGACCAGATCGCCTTCCTGATTGGTCATATCGACAGAGATATAGTATTGCAGTCCGTCTTTGAAATTGGAAAAGTACTTGATAATGTCATAGTATTTGATCGGAGATACGCGTACCGGCTTGCCGGCAATATTGATCTGCGCATAGTTTTCATCAATCTCAAACTGGCTGACCAGTTCCGCCATGGAACCCATTTGCTTTTCGCCGATGATCTCGGCGGTTTCCCGGTCCACAATGGGAATTTGTGAGATAGATATGCGCTGGATATCTTCGGCAAAGACGCCTTCCTGGACATCAATCAGGCTGGAATAGGCCTTCGCGTGGAAAAACGGGCCGGAAAACAATGTGAGCAAAACCGGCAGAACAATCAACGCAAAGATCGCAAGGAAGCTGTATTTCAGTTCCTGCTTGCGCGGGCGCCGCTTTCCGAACAGCAGCCACAACAGGGTAAACAAAAGCAGACCGCCGGCTAAAAACAGATACAGCCCCAGTCCCTGCGGGCTAAGAGACGGCAGTGTAAAATAAAAGACGACAAACAATACCAATAGCGTGATCAGGGCAATGGCCCACAAAGGGAGCCCCCGCTTTCTCGTTTTCGGTGCAGCGGTTTTGTTTTCGGCCGCTTTTTTTCGAATCTGTTCCCATAAGTCTTTCGGCGTAAAAGGTTTTTTCTTCGATTCCATCTTGCATCCCTCCAACTATAGTGTAACGTTTTTTCTCGTCTTAGTTATTACAATTTGGTTTCAAACGTGTAAAAACAAAAACAGTTCAGCGGGAGGCATAAAATGCCCGGACAACTTCTTTATCGCTATAGGGGATCTGTTTTCCGTGGATCCGCTGAAATTCTTCGTGCCCTTTGCCGGCAAGCAGGAGAATATCCCCTTTCTGCAGAAGTTGCAGTACCGTATTCACTGCCGTACCCCGGTCGGGTTCTTTGTATACTATCGTGTCTGTCCCGACAAAAGATTCGGCCATATCCTCGATGATTTCCTTTGGATCCTCCTGATTCGGATTATCGGAGGTAAGCATGACGACATCGGCCCATTGTGCCGCCGCATCGCCCAGTTCCCGGCGGCGGTTTTTTGTGCGCCCGCCGACCGAACCCAGGAGCACAAGCAGGCGCTGCGGTTTGTATTGACGCAGGGTTTGCAGCATGGCCTGCAGGCTGAGGGCATTATGCGCGTAGTCCAGCACAATCTGTATACCGTCCGGTGCCGGCAAACTTTCCGCCCGGCCGGCAACCGAAAAGCCCGCCAGCACAGAAAGAGCGGCATCTTTGGGATAACCCAACTGATCCGCCGCGCCGATCACCGCCAGCGCATTGTGTACGCTAAATGCACCCGGGGCGGCAACCGCCACCGGATACATGTGTTTTCCCGCAAGGACAAACTGCGTGGGATCCTGCAGCGTTTGACCGAAGCGAATGGAGGTTGCCGCATAATCCCCCTTTGTGCCGTAATAAAAATCTTTCTTTGCCTTGTTTTTCATATGCGTTGTCTTTTTGTCATCGGAAAAAAGCAGGGCTTTTTCGCATTGCAAAAACAGCCGGCTCTTCCAGTACGCGTATTCGGCCATATCGGCATGTTCCGAAGGCCCCAAATGATCCTGTGCCAGATTCGTAAAGATCCCGAGCGCAAAAGGCACATCCGCCACGCGGGCGAGTTTCAAACCCCCGGAAGAAACCTCCATAAACACCGTATCCACCCCGGCATCAGCCATTTGCCGCAAAATGCGGTGCAGATCACTCGATTCGGGTGTCGTATTCGCAATATCATACTGCGTGTTTCCGTATAAAACCCCGTTTGTGCCGATCAAGCCCGGCGTTTTGCCTGCAGCCCGTGCGGTTTCATACAACAGATGACTGACCGTTGTCTTTCCCTTGGTACCGGTGATACCGACCATGGTAAGCGCATCGGCGGGATGCTTGTACAGCCTGGCTGCAAGATAAGACATGGCGCGTCTCGCATCGGATACTTGTACCACGGGCAGATCGGTATCGACCGTCCTTTCGCAAAGAAGCGCCACAGCACCCCGTTTTTTGGCCTCTGCGATAAAAGCATGCCCGTCCCGGGCGAAACCGGAAATGGCTACAAAAAGAGACCCGGGCCGAATCTCCCGGGAATCATGTGTGATATGAACAATCTCGGCATCGCCATGTTGCCAAACAATCGGATAGCCTGCAAGCAGGTCGGATAATTTCATAATCGCTCCTTGTTACGGTGTGATGGTTTCTATTATACATGAAAGCGTAAAGAGAGCGGAGAAAACGTAGATTTATAAAGCAGGCAGCGTTGCTGGGAACGCAGTTTTACAATAAATCATTATGCATTTTTTATAACGAGTAAGCATACCAGTAATCATCTTTCAAATATGATGTACTAATATTATTAGTGAAATATTTGACAATATATAAGGGGCAGGCTATGATGAAAAAAAGAACAGCAGGTAGGCATTTGCTTAGAAAACGATTGAGAGGAGTACATCATGGAATACGCTGAAAGAATGAAAGAGATCAAGAGTTCGTCTATCCGGGAAATTTTGAAATTCACATTTCAACCGGGCGTCATTTCTTTCGCAGCCGGGAGTCCGTCGCCCCTGACTTTTCCGGTCGAAGAATTTGGAGAGATTTCAAAGGAGATCTTTGCATCCCGAGCGCAAGAAGCGTTGCAGTACAACATAACGGAAGGCTATCCGCCCTTGGTTGACAAGATCGTACAGTACAACAAAAAACGCTTCGATATGGGAAGAGATTTCGACCGGACGCTCATCGTTACCGGTGCCCAGCAAGGACTGGATTTTTTTGCCAAGGTTTTTATCAACGAAGGGGATGTGGTCATTTGTGAGAATCCAAGTTTTGTGGGTGGCATGAATGCATTCAAATCCTATGGAGCACGAATGATCGGTGTTGATTTGGAAGAAGACGGTATCGATGTAAACCGGGTAGAAGAAATCCTTCGCACGGAGAAGAAAGTCAAAGCGATTTATCTGATTCCTACTTTTCAGAATCCTTCGGGGATTACGATGTCAGCAAAAAAGAGAAAAGAGATTTATGCATTAGCCAAAAAACACCAGGTTCTGATCGTAGAAGACAATCCGTACGGCGAGTTGCGCTATCGCGGCGAAGATATTTTGCCGATAAAGGCTTTCGATGAGGAAGGACTGGTTGTATATGTCGGAACTTTCTCCAAAACACTATCCGCCGGTATGCGTTTAGGATTTGTGGTTGCGCAGGAGGAACTGTTCTCGAAAATGGTTTTAGCCAAGCAGGTATCCGATGTTCATACCCCTATTTATTTTCAGATATTGGTGGATGAATATCTCAGCCGATATGACTATAGTGCGCATATCAAAAACTTGCAGGGTTTTTACGCAGAAAAATGTGATGCGATGCTGACGTCTCTCGACACGTATATTGGGGACCGCATGCAATATACGCGGCCGGAAGGCGGGCTGTTTATCTGGTGTACTTTGCCGGATGCGATCGATCTGGATGCATTTACCCGGCGCGCTATGCAGGAGAAAATTGCTTTTGTGCCCGGCTATGACTTCATGGCAGGATCAACAGATACATGTCATGAACTACGGCTGAACTTCTCCATCCCAACGGAAGAACAGATTGAGACGGGGATTAAAACACTCGGCACAATCCTGAAGGAAATGAATCAGTAAGAAAGGAGCTGCATTTGCAAGCATTATTTAACCGTAAAAAGGGTCCCATGCGCGTAATGGGTTTTTGCTCCGGTTCCGGCGCGACGTTATGGAAAACACTGGAATTACAACGAGAGTTGGAAGCGTGTCCGGAAGGCTCTCCGTTTCAAGTCGTGGGTGCATTTACCGGCAACAAAAATGCGAAAGCGATCGTTCGGGCGAAGGAGGAAGGCATTCCGATTTATACCCTGGATATGCGTGAGTTTTACGAAAAACACGATAAACCACTGAATGATATGGAGACAAGGCGGGCTTTCGATGCAGCGGTCTATGAAATGATCCGAGAAGCCCGAGCAGATGTGATCCTCCTGGCCGGATATGTATGGGCGATTACCGAGCCCATATTGGACAACTATTTGATGGTTAATGTCCACCCGGGCGATTTATCTGTCGAGAAAGACGGGGAACGGATTTTAGCCGGTGCAAACGGCGTCAAGTCTGCCTTTGAACACCGAATGAATGACATTGCAGCGAGCTCTCATTTGGTGAATAGCGGCCTGGATCAAGGACCGATCCTGATGATATCCGAAAGCATCCCGATCGATTATGCATTGCACACGGAAGAAGAAGCGCGTTTCCGTTACTATCTGAAGCTGATTAATGCGCAAAACCGCCTTCTTGGGGCACGAACGATTCTGGAAATCGCACAAGGAAACTTTGCAAGAGATGGAAACGGACGCTATTACTATCGCGGAAAAGCTGTACCCAAGGGTGTAAAGATATCTTCATGGGAACAGTACAAGCCGCGGCCGCTTCTTTCGGCAGATTGTCTTTTATCTCCGCATACCGTTGCTGTGGTAGGGGCTTCGCGCAGTAAAGGATTGGGTTACAAAATCCTAACCAACATTCTGGAGACCGGTTTCACCGGAGAATTATATGCGGTAAACCGACAGGGAGAGTCGGTAGAGGAGGTGCCCGGTTACAAAGCCATCGCAGAAATTCCCGAAAGAATTGACCTTGCTGTTTTAGCGGTACCTTCCGGTGCGATTGAAGCTGTGATTGAAGAATGCGGCGAGCACGGCGTGCGTGCACTGATATGTGTTACAGCCGGCTTTGCAGAGACAGGAGAAGAGGGTCGGCAAGCGCAAAGGCGAATTGATGATCTGCTTCACAAATACAATATGCGCATGCTTGGACCAAACTGCATGGGCGCGATGAATCTTACAGAAGATATTCGCTTAGGCGCAACGATTCTGCAAAGTACACCGAAGGAAGGAGGCATTGCCTTTGTCACGCAAAGCGGAGCCATCGGAGCAACGTATGTAGATTACTCAGAGCGTTTAAACATAGGGTTTTCCGTCATAGTATCGCTGGGGAATCAGGCAGATATCACGGTGTGCGACATCTTGCCGCTGCTAAATGATAATCCGAAGACCAAAGTGGTTTTGCTCTATCTGGAAACCATCCCGGAACCGGATCGCTTCAGAAAGATCATGCAGACGATGCAGAAACCGGTGATCATTGTAAAATCCGGTCGGTCAGAAGCCGGTGCAAAAGCAGCCGGTTCCCATACGGCCAGTTTGGCAGGGGATGAGGTGATTACCGATGCGTTCCTCACCCAATGCGGTGTTATTCGTGTGGATCAATTGCGAACGGCATTCCAGATGGCCGACACCTTATCCAAAGTACAACCTCCCAAGGGAAATCGTGTCGGGGTGGTAACCAATGCGGGCGGTCCCGGTATTTTGATCATGGATTCCTTGAGTGCCAAAGGATTTGAAATGCCTGCGTTGACACAGGAACAAGTCGAGCGACTGGCACCGAAATTACTGAAAGAGGCATCCATCGCCAATCCGATTGATCTGGTAGCGACAGCTACACCGGAACATTATGCAGACGCAGTAGAAGAGATGCTTCGATCGGAGATAGATGCTTTGGTCGTTAATTGCGTACCTCCTGCCAATGTAGACACCTACGCGATTGCCAAACGAATTCTCCCGATTCTGAAAACGGCGGAAATTCCGTCATACACCTGTTTTATGGGACCGACGCTGGGTGGAGAAGCAACGGCGCTATTTAGAAAAGAAGGGATTCCTGCTTTTGACTTTCCGGATGAAATAGCGGCATCGATACGAAGGAAGAATCCGAACGTGTCCGTAGCCTATCCGTTTGAACCTTTGCGAAAGCCGGAGGGTGCAGAAATACATTCTTTCTTGCATCGAGCGGAAAAAGGAGATTATTTGCCGCAGGCACAGGTAACGGAGTTATTGGATCTGTACGGTATCCCCCGCGTAAAAGAGGTCTATATCCCGGTGGATGAAGAACCGGTGTTGGATAAGCTACCTTTCCCGATGGTGGCTAAAGCCGTGGTGCCGGATATGACCCACAAATCTGACAAAGGAGGCGTGGTACTGAATATTGGTTCCATGGAAGAATTGAAAAATCTGCTTGCTCGCTGGAAGAAGGACTTCACCGATTTGGAAGGGGTCATCGTACAGACGCAAATAGCAAGCGGATTGGAACTGGCTTTTGGATTGGACAATGATCCGGTATACGGCTTGAACCTGATGTTTGGGATGGGCGGTACGGCAATAGATGTAATCGGAGATGTGCAGTTTAGGAATACACCGCTTACGGCAAACGATGCGGCAGGCATGGTGGAAGGGATCAAAGCATATCCGTTACTCACAGGCTATAGAGGAACCGCGGCTGCGGATCAGAGTACATTATACGGGATTATCGCGTCGCTGAATCAAATGGCTCTGGATATGCCTTCTTTGCAGGAGTTAGACATCAACCCGATGATAGTAGACGCAAAAACCGGAAGTTTGGTAGCAGTCGATTGTCGCGTTTTAATCAGCGCGGAATAGAAAGGAGAGAAAACAATGCATCGTGTAGAAGGAAAGTACTGGGTCAGTCCCTCCAATTATCATGAGGAGATTACCTCTACGTATCAGTTCCCCGAAAAAATTGAAATCCTGGATTCAACATTGCGCGACGGAGAGCAACAACCCAATATCATTTATACGCTGGAAGATAAAATCCGAATCGCAAAACAATTGGACAAAATAGGAGTCGATCGATTAGAAGCAGGTACACCGGCTGCGTCCAAAGAGGATGAGGAAGCCATTCGCAGTATTTGTAATCTGGGGCTAAACGCGAAAGTATTCGCCTTTGTTCGAAATGTTGTGTCGGATATTGAATTGGCCAAGGATTGTGGCGTATACGGCGTGTTGGCGGAAGTACCGGGGAGCAATCACCTCCTTAAACAAGGGATGCGCTGGACGGTGGACAAAGCCGTGGCGGCAGCCGTGAAGTCAACGAAACGAGCGCATGAACTCGGATTGTATGTAACCTTTTTCCCGGCAGACGGTTCCCGTGCGGNTTTGGATTTTCTTTTGCATACACTGGAAGCCATTATTGAGGGGGGAGGTCATGTGGATTCTATTGCTTTGGTAGATACATTTGGCGCATTCTCACCGGAAGGTGCTGCATTTACCGTACGCAAACTGGTTGAAAAGTTTCATCGTCCGGTTGAAGCGCATTTTCATGAAGACTTCGGCTTGAGTGTCGCAACAACGATCGCAGCTTTGAAGGCAGGGGCATCCGTTGCACACGTTACAGTAAACGGGACCGGGGAAAGAGCCGGGAATTGTCCGATCGAACCTCTCGTATTATCGCTGGAATGCTTATATGGACAAAAAACCAATGTAAAGACGGAGCTGCTTTTGGAGACGTCTAAATTAGTAGAAGAGTTAAGCGGTCATAAGGTTCCGCTTACAAAGGCAATTATCGGAGCGGAGATTTTCGGATGGGAAACCGGTATGCCTACAGGACTGTGGAAGAATTGCAAGGATGAAGATCCGCTGGTCATGCTTCCTTATCTTTGGAGTATGACAGGACAGCGAGAACCGTTGATCTCGTTGGGAAAGAAAAGCGGAAAGGCAAATATCCAGATTTGGCTGGAAAAACTAGGGAAAGAAATGGATGATGAAAAAATGGATGCACTGCTGGGAGAAATCAAGCAGCGTTCCATTGATAAAAAACGTGTATTGCAAGAAGACGAATTCTTGTCTCTACTGGAAAAGTATCAATAAAAAGAAAGGACGAATCGGATGAAAGAGCAAAATCAATTAAACACCGGCCAGCCAAGAGAGCGCTGGGGCAGTAAGTTTGGTTTTATCCTTGCGACAGCCGGTTCTGCTGTAGGCTTGGGAAATATTTGGCGTTTTCCCTATATGACAGGCGCGTACGGCGGGGCTTCATTCGTACTGCTGTATTTGGGAATCATCGTTTTAATCGGGGCATCGATGCTAATCGTTGATTTTGTGATTGGACGTCATGGTAGAGCTAATGCGGTAGAATCCTATCGAAAAATCAGCAGCAAATTTGTGTGGATGGGTTATCTCGGGATATTCTGTGCAATACTGGTCTTGTCGTACTACGCGGTCATTGGAGGGTGGATCACATATTATGGACTCTCGTCCTTTACCTCGTTGCGAGGATTGGATTCCGGACAAGTGGGGGAATTCTTTGGTGCATTCAGCGGACATCCATGGAAACCGCTCATATTCCAATTATCCTTCATGGTGTTTACGGTCGTGATAGTCATGGGCGGTATTAAGAAAGGCATAGAAAAATGGAATAAGATTTTGATGCCCGCATTGCTGATTATGTTGGTGATCCTCGTCATTAAGAGCTTAACCCTTGAGGGGGGAATGGAAGGTGTCAAATACTTCCTGAAACCGGATTTTTCCAAAATTACGTGGGCAACGGTTGTTGCTGCAACAGGCCAGGTTTTCTTTTCATTGAACATAGGAACTACAGGTATGGTTGTTTACGGGAGTTATTTGGATGATGATATCAATATTCCCAAATCGTCTCTGCCTATTATAGCGACAGACACAGCGGTTGCCCTATTGGCCGGATTGATTGTATTCCCCACGGCCTTTGCATTTGGTGTAGAACCTGGTTCCGGCCCCGGGCTGGTATTTGTAACCATACCCAGCATCTACTCGTCCATGCCTTTTGGCAGTGTCTTTTCCTTCCTGTTCTTTGCCCTGCTGCTCTTTGCGTCTGTGACTTCTTCCATCTCTATTCTGGAGATCGTCGTTGCATTCCTCCGGGAGAAAACCAATCTGAGCAGAAAAAACGCATCGATCTGGACCGGTGTATTGTGTATGATTCTTGGGATTCCCGTCAGTTTGGGCTTTGGAATCTGGCAGAATGTAACCTTCTTCGGAAAAGGGATATTTGACTTGTTTGACTTTTTTGCCGCCAATGTCAGTTATCCGATCATTGCCTTGTTCAGTGCCATATTAGTAGGTTGGATATGGAAAAAAGAAGAGGTCATCGATGCAGTTTCTTCGCATGGATTATATAGCAGAAAAGTAAGCGAGACCTGGTATTATGTGGTTAAGTTCGTATGTGTGGTCGGCTTATCCATTGTTGCCCTTTCTTTGGTGGGCATACTGAAATAAACCATCTGTAGTATATCGTTATAAGAAAAGACGGCCTTGCAAGGTCGTCTTTTTAATACTCTATAAAGCTTTGGATATCTTTTGTAAGCAGTTGGGTCGCTTCTTCTTTTTGATTGTTTCGAATCGCATCGACCAGTTCGTCGTGGAACTTTCGGGTTTCATCAAAGGCAGTCGGTTTCCATTGATTCCAATAGATCTGCGCAAAGATGATGATTTGCTTGTCCAGGACCTTTTTCAGATGGCTGTAAAAAAAGTCATCTCCGTAAGTATTGGCCAATGTCAAGTGGAACGCCGAATTATAACGCCAGTAGCGGATCGGATCTTGCAGGGAAGCATTGTCATGGAGAAGCAGATTGCTCGCGTGGATATTTGCCAAGTCCGTTTCATCTATGCGGTCCCAGTAAAAGTCCAGATAATAGGGTTCAATCGCGCGCCGGAAGTGCAGGATCCCCTGCAAATATCCTTGGGAGTAGGGAACCAGGCGATAACCATAACGGGGCAGACTCTCCAATATACCTTCGCTGCATAAAACAATCAATGCTTCGCGTACCGGAGATTTGCTGACGTCAAAATGCGCAATTAACTCACTCTCCGTGAAAATCGTCGACGTATCGTATTCACCGCTAATGATATAGTTGATGATCGCGTCATAAATCTGTGCGCGCAGATTCGTTTTTGGAGGATCGGTTTTCATTGCGCTGTGGTAACTCCTTTCTTGTAAAATCCGCTCTCTTTCTATTATACATGATAAGAAGACAAGTGAATATTCTTCTTCGATCGGCACATGGCTCCTGCAGACAAAAACATCTCGAAAGCAATGGATTGTATATGAGGGAAGATGCACAGACGAATCGGGTATAGATAGCTTACATTTTTGGGGAGGCAGCGTATGGCAGGCAGGAAATTGTTTGATTGTATTGCCCCGATTTACAGCCGCTATTTTGATTTTCAGAAACGGATGTATCAGGATGCATTGCAAACCGTCGCAAGCGGTATTTCTTTGGATGCGTATGAAACGATACTGGATGTCGGATGCGGGACGGGTGCGTTTGCGGCGGTGATGCTTGCGCGCGGATTTACCGTGACAGGGATTGATACATCGGAGAAGATGCTGCAAGCGGCGCGCAGGAAAGTGATGCATCCGTCTGCGCGTTTTTTGCATGCGGACGGAGGGGCGCTGCCGTTTACGGACGGCTCTTTTGATATCGTATTTTCGTCTTATGTTCTTCACGGGCTGCAGCCCGACGAACGAAAGAACTTATATAGGGAAATGAAACGCGTTGCGAAGCATCTGGTGATTGTGCATGATTACAATCAGACACGCTCTATAACAACATCGATCGTGGAATGGGCGGAACGGGGGGATTATTTTCGCTTTATTCAAGCCGTGGAAGAAGAAATGCGGGCGGGTTTTTCCGACTTGCGGGTTATACCCGCAGCAGACAAAGCGAACTGGTATGTAGGAGAAATATAAAACCGCCGCAGATGCGACGGTTTCTTTTTGGTGGAGATAGGGGGATTCGAACCCCCGGCCTTCTGAATGCCATTCAGACGCGCTCCCAACTGCGCCATACCCCCGGAACAAGTTAGCCTAATTACAATAGCATGAATTTAAAAGAAATGCAAGATCAGGGTAAAATCGGATAGTTTCTTTTCGGTGTAAAACGAATCGCGGTATAATAGGAAAAAAGGAGGGGTCGGTATGAAGATCGGTTGGATCGGTTTCGGGAATATGGCACAGGCGATCGCCAAAGGCTGGATCCGAAGCGGGCAGGTCACAGGCGCACAGATGATTGCTTCGGCCCGGGATCAAGACAAATTACACAGGGTGACAGAAGGGCTGGGTATGCAGGCGGCTGCGAACAATGCGGCAGTGTGCCGGGCGGCGGATTTGCTTGTCGTAGCGGTGAAACCGGCCATGATTTCCGATGTGTTGCTGCCTTTGCAGGAGGAACTGAAAAACAAACCGCTGCTTTCGATTGCAGCAGGCTGGACGACAAAGCAGTATCAGGAACTTTTGGGAGCAGAGACGCGCAGTCTTTGTGTGATGCCCAATCTGCCGGTGGAAGTGGGCGAAGGGATTATTCTGTGTCAGTCTGCGCACAACTTGGATGCGGATGAATATACCGCTGTGCGGGAGCTTTTGTCGTATCTGGGTCTGGTTGCCACGCTGGATCCCATCCAGGCGGATGCCGGTGCCATGCTGGCCGGTTGCGGACCGGCGTTTGTGGCGATGGCGATCGAAGCGCTGGCCGACGGTGCGGTAAAGCATGGTCTTTCGCGCCGAAATGCCTACGACATGGCCGCGCGCGTGCTGAAGGGGACGGCGGCTTTGCAGTTGGAGACAGGCGCGCATCCGGCGGTGATCAAAGACGGGGTGTGTTCGCCGGCGGGCATTACGATCCGGGGTGTNGCGGCGCTGGAAAAAGAAGGGTTTCGGCAGGCGTTGTTGGCTGCAATGGATGCGATTATGCAATAAAGAATCAGTGGGTGGGAGAGGATTCTCCAACCCGGATACTTTGTTTTTCAGACAGGGGATGGCTTTTTTGAACGGCAAACGGACGGTGTTTGCCGTTTGCTTCCTATGTTATAATGGGCAGGAAGAACGCGATTCGACCGCGCCGTGAAATCGATTGACCTTCGGCGCATGAAAGTAATTTACATACTATCATTCCAACAGGAGGAAAGTAAATGGAGTTTGCTCCGACCGTAAACAGCAACCAGTTTGCGCATGTGTTTCAAGTGATAGACACCCATACCGCCGGTGAAGCCACGCGGATTGTGACCGGAGGCATGCCTGTTTTACAAGGCGATACCATGATGGAGAAAAAGAAGCACTGCCAGAGAGAATACGATCATCTGCGCCGGGCGCTTATGCATGAACCGCGCGGACACCGCGATATGTTCGGTGCGATCCTGACCGATCCGATACACGAGGAGGCCCATGTCGGCGTGGTATTTATGGATACGAAATCGTATTTGAACATGTGCGGGCACGGCACGATCGGCGTGTCGACCGCGCTGGTGGAAACGGGGCTGATCCCCGTCACAGAACCCTATACCGAGGTCGTTTTGGATGCGCCTTCGGGCCTGATCCGCGTGCGGGTGGAGGTAGAAAACCGGAAGGCAAAAAATGTGACCTTTCGCAATGTGCCTTCTTTTTTATATAAGGAAGCGCTTACATCGGATATTGACGACTACATGTCATTAACCTATGATATCGCCTTTGGCGGCCAGTTTTTTGCGATGGTGGATGCAAGGCAGCTGGGCTTAAGCGTGGCTCCGGAGAATGTCCAGGCGTTTATCGATATCGGTTCCTCGCTTTTGCAGCAGATCAATCGGGAAAACCGCATGCATCACCCGACCCTGCCGATTACCACGGTGGATCTGGTGGAATTCTACGGTCCGGGAGATGAAGACACCGACATGAAAAACATTGTCATCTTCGGCAATCGGCAGGCGGACCGTTCGCCTTGCGGCACGGGCACCTGTGCCAAACTGGCCGTTTTGCACGCCCGGGGGGAGATTCGCACCGGCGAAGCATTAACCAACGAGAGCTTTATCGGTTCGCAGTTTATCGGGCGGGCGGCAGAGGTGACCAAAGTGGGAGACTATGACGCGATTATCCCGGAAATAACCGGAAGTGCGTTTCTGACGGGTTTCGGCGAATACTATATCGACCCGGACGATCCGTTTGCTTACGGCTTTACGATTGATGCGGAGCCGGTATGATCATTTTATCGTTACGCCAGGGGATCGGGGCGCCGCCGGTTCCTGTGGTACAAGTCAATGAGAGGGTTCAACGCGGCCAGGTGGTGGCGGAAGCGGTGCCGGATGCACTGAGCGTGCCTTTGCATGCACCGGTGACCGGCAAGGTGTGCGAAGTCAATGAACAGACGATTCGGATCGAGCCGGAAGGGCAAGCGGAGAGCTATCTGCCCCTGCACACCGACAAGCCTGCCTGGCAGGTGGTAAAAGACGCGGGGCTTTTGGGCCGGGGCGGAGCAGGTTTTCCCGCCTATGTGAAGCTGCAGACCCAATTGGAACCGGGCGGCTATGTGCTGTGCAATGCAGCCGAGTGCGAACCGGTTTTGCGGCACAATCTCGCACAAATGATGGAGGAAACCGACAAGCTCTTCTCCGGGATGCAGATTGCCATGCAGGCGACCGGTGCGGAAAAAGGGATTATCGGGATCAAATTCAAACACAAGGATGTCATCAAACACCTGACAGCATATATAAAAGAACAGAACCTACCCCACATTCGGGTTTTGCCTTTGCGCAACCGGTATCCGGTCGGAGAAGAGCGCGCATTGATCCGGGATACGGTAAATCAGCTGCTGCCGGCGGGCGCATTGCCGGTACAGGCCAATTGCATTGTGTTTAATGTGGAAACACTCACGGGTATTCACGAAGCGTGGGTCGAAAAAAAACCTGCGATCGACAAATGGATTACCATCGCCGGCCGCCTGAACAAGCTGGCGCCGGGCGAAACAGAGGTTCGTATTGTACCGGTGGGGACAAGAATCGCAGACCTTGTAGAGGACTATGGCGGCATCCATGAGCCGCATGGGGAGATTCTCCTGGGCGGGCCGCATACCGGGCTGCGCGCGGGACCGGACGCGGCGGTGCAAAAAATGACCGGCGGAATGATCGTAACCGGGCCTTTCCCGCAGGTGGAAGGACCCCTGGGCATTATTCAATGCGCCTGCGGACCGTCGGAAGAAAGAATGAAAGAGATTGCCGCATCCATGGGGGCAGAAGAAATCACCGGCTATGAAGTCTGTAAAAATGCGACGCCGCAAAAGGTGGGCTACAAATGCGAAGACCCCGGGCATTGCCCCGGACAGGCGGAAAAGGTGCTGGGCATAAGAAAAGCCGGTGCGAAAGCCGTACTGATCGGGCACTGCACCGATTGCACCAATACCGTAATGGGATCGGCCCCGATGCTGGGGATCGAGGTGTGGCATTGTTCCGATTGCGTGATGGACACGATGGGGCTTGCGCGCACGCGAACCATACAAGACGAAAACGAATAAAGGAGCGACCATGGCGATTACACAAGAAGCCGCAAAAAAACACGCA